>ENA-ORUG01000468-ORUG01000468.1-human-gut-metagenome-genome-assembly--contig:-NODE-468-length-47174-cov-17.737558_pt1 | contig 47174 bp, 41 predicted proteins | sample MGYA00242079_ERZ509207 | MGnify/ENA primary metagenome ERZ509207 (study PRJEB26280, sample SAMEA2338780) | human gut metagenome | biome: human gut; feature: human-associated habitat; material: faeces...
ATTTTATGGCAAAGAAACCTGTTCTTCTGTGCATCATGGATGGCTTCGGCTGGGTGCCGGAGGAGACCTTCGGCAACGCCGTGGTCGCCGCAAAGAAACCCCACCTCGATGCTCTGATGGCAAAATATCCCATGACCACCATCAACGCTTCCGGTATGGCCGTCGGTCTGCCCGAGGGCCAGATGGGCAACTCTGAGGTTGGCCACACCAACATGGGCGCTGGCCGCATCGTGTACCAGCAGCTCACCCTCATCACCAAGTCCATCAAGGACGGCGAGATGCTCCAGAACCCGGTTCTGGTCAAGAACATGAAGGCTGCCATCGATGCCGGCAAGGCCATCCATCTGATGGGTCTGGTGGGCACCGGCGGTGTGCACAGCCACGCAGACCACTGGTTCGGCGTGCTGGAAATGGCAAAACATCTGGGTGCAAAGAACGTTTACCTGCACTGCATCACCGATGGCCGCGATACCGACCCGCACTCCGGCAAGGGCTTCCTGGCCGACCTGCAGGCCAAGCTGGACGAGCTGGGCATCGGCAAGATCGCCAGCGTCTCCGGCCGTTACTACGCCATGGATCGCGATAACAACTGGGATCGTGAAGAGAAGGCATACGCTGCCTTTGTCTACGGCGAGGGCAATCATGCCGCCAACGCTGCCGAGGCCATCGAGGCATCCTATGCAGCAGACAAGACCGATGAGTTCGTTCTGCCCTGCGTCACCTGTGAGGGTGGCCGCGTGCAGGATGGCGACACTGTGATCTTCATGAACTTCCGTCCCGATCGTGCCCGCCAGATGACCCGCATCTTCTGCGACGATGCGTTCACCGGCTTTGAGCGCCGCGGCGGCCGCAAGCAGGTGAACTATGTCTGCATGGCTGAATACGATGCCACCATGCCCAACTGCGAGGTCGCCTATCCGCCTGTGGAGCTGAAGAACGTTCTGGGCCAGTACCTGTCCGAGAATGGCAAGACTCAGCTGCGCATTGCCGAGACCGAGAAGTACGCTCATGTCACCTTCTTCTTCAACGGCGGCGTGGAGGCTCCCTACGAGGGCGAGGACCGCTGCGTGATCCCCAGCCCGAAGGTCGCCACCTATGACCTGAAGCCCGAGATGAGCGCCCCCGAGGTTGCTGCCGAGTGCGTCAAGCGCATCGAGAGCGGCAAGTACGATGTGGTGATCCTGAACTTCGCAAACTGCGATATGGTGGGCCACACCGGCGTGTTCGATGCTGCGGTCAAGGCCGTTGAGGCTGTGGATACCGCTGTGGATCAGGTGGTGTCCGCTGTGCTGAAGGCAGGCGGCTGCGCCTTCATCACCGCCGACCACGGCAACGCCGAGAAGATGATGAACCCGGACGGCACCCCCTTCACCGCACACACCACCAATGTGGTGCCCTTTGTGGCTGTTGGCTGCGGCGATGTGAAGCTGCGTGAGGGCGGCTGCCTTGCCGATATCGCTCCCACCATGCTGCCGTATATCGGTCTGCCCGTGCCTGCTGAAATGACCGGCAAGAGCATCATTGTGGAGTAATTGACCGTTAAAATGGCCGACGCGTTCGCTTTGGCTATGAATAGCGGAATTGTTATTCTTATATTTACAGCTCTGGAAAATCTGCGGATTTTCCAGAGCTGTTTTTTCACGTGAAAAGCCGATAAGATAAACTGCGTTTTTGGGTTTCGACCCCATTCTAAATCAAAAACTTTTCTTTTTTTCCCATCCGTGCTACAATAAAAATGAATTTTTGATTGTAGGAGAAGCGGATGGAAACAACGCATAAACAAATCGTTCTGGGCATCCTTGCCCATGTGGACTCCGGCAAGACCACCCTTTCGGAAGCCCTGCTCTACCGCTCCGGCGCGATCCGCAAGCTGGGCCGCGTGGATCACAAGGATGCCTTTCTGGATACCGACACGCTTGAAAAAGCGCGCGGCATCACCATCTTTTCCAAGCAGGCCCTGTTGACGGCGGGCAATACGGATATCACATTGCTGGATACCCCCGGCCATGTGGATTTTTCTACCGAGACAGAGCGCACCCTGCAGGTGCTGGACTATGCTGTGCTGGTGGTAAGCGGCACCGACGGCGTGCAGAGCCACACCGAGACGCTCTGGCGGCTGCTGCGGCGCTACCATGTGCCCACCTTTGTGTTCGTGAACAAGATGGACCTGCCCGGCAAGAGCAGGGAAGAGCTGCTCGCCCAGCTGAACCACCGTCTGGGCGAGGGCTTTGTGGCCTTTGATGTGCCGCAGGCCGACCGGGACGAAGCACTGGCCCTGTGTGACGAAAACCTGATGGATCGGATGCTGGATGCCGGGCAGTTGACCGATGCGGACATCATCCCGGCCGTTGCACGCCGGCATGTGTTCCCGTGCTGGTTCGGTTCGGCGCTGCGGCGTACCGAAAACGATGCACTGGAAAGCGTGGATGCTCTGCTGGACGGGATTGACCGCTATACCCGTCCGGCTCCCGCGCTGGATGCCTTTGGTGCCAAGGTGTTTAAGGTGTCGCAGGATGAGCAGGGCACGCGCCTGACATGGCTGCGCGTGACTGGCGGCGAACTGAAGGTAAAGGCCCAGCTCTCCGGCGAAGCAGATGGTGAGCCGTGGGAGGAAAAGGCAAACCAGCTGCGGCTGTACTCCGGCGTAAAGTATACGCTGGCGGAAGCCATAGGCCCGGGGCAGGTGTGCGCCGTCACCGGCCTGACCAAGGCGCGCCCGGGCGAGGGCCTTGGCGCGGAACGCGACAGCGATGTGCCGGTTCTGGAACCGGTGCTGAGCTATCAGGTGCTGCTGCCGGAGGGGGCTGATGTGCACGCGGCACTGGGCAAGCTGCACCGGCTGGAAGAAGAGGAGCCGCAGCTCCATGTGGTATGGAACGAGACTTTGGGCGAGATCCATGTGCAGCTCATGGGCGAGGTGCAGCTGGAAGTGCTGCGCAGTTTGCTGGCAGAGCGCTTTGGTCTGAACGTGGAGTTCGGCCCCGGCGGCATTCTGTACAAGGAGACCATCACGGAGCCTATGGAGGGCGTGGGCCACTACGAGCCGCTGCGCCATTATGCGGAGGTGCATGTCAAGCTGGAGCCCCTGCCCCGCGGCAGCGGGATGCAGTTTGCCGCCGACTGCCGGGAAGAAGTGCTGGACAAGAACTGGCAGCGCCTTGTGCTGACCCATCTGGAAGAAAAGCAGCACCTTGGCGTGCTGACCGGTGCGCCGCTGACGGACGTGAAGATCACCCTCATTGCGGGCCGCGCCCATCTTAAACACACGGAGGGCGGCGACTTCCGGCAGGCCACCTATCGCGCGGTGCGGCAGGGCCTGATGCTGGCCAAAAGCCAGCTGCTGGAGCCATGGTATGCCTTTCGGCTGGAAGTGCCGGTGGAGAACCTTGGCCGTGCCATGACCGATATCCAGCGCATGGAGGGCAGCTTTGACCCGCCAGAAAGCGGGGAAGAGGCTGCTGTGCTCACCGGTTTTGCACCGGTGGCCACCATGCGCAGCTACCCCATGGAGGTGGTGGGCTATACCCGGGGCCGGGGACACCTGACCCTGACGCTGGACGGCTACCGGCCCTGCCACAATGCGGCGGAGATCATTGAAGCTGTGGGCTACGAGCCGGAGCACGACCTTGACAACCCGGCAGATTCGGTGTTCTGTGCCCATGGCGCGGGCTTTGTGGTGCCTTGGGATCAGGTGCGCAGCCACATGCATGTGGACAGCGGCTGGGGAAAAAGCAAAAGCCCGGAGCAGGAGACGCAGGCCGTGCCCCAGCGCCGGACAGCGGCTTACCGCGCAACACTGGAAGAGGATGCCGAGCTGCTCAAAATCTTCGAGCGCACCTATGGCCCCATCAAACGGGACCCGCTGGCGGCATTCCGCCCGGTGCAAAAGCGGGAACGCCCGGATTTTGATGCCCAGCAGTGGGAAATCCTGCCCGAATATCTGCTGGTGGACGGCTACAATATCATCTTTGCGTGGGATGAGCTGAACGCCCTTGCAAAGGACAGTCTGGAAGCGGCCCGCCACAAGCTGATGGATATTCTGTGCAACTATCAGGGCTACCAGAAGTGCAATCTTATTCTTGTATTCGATGCCTATCGTGTGCCGGGCAGCCCCGGCAGCATTGAGCAGTATCATAATATCCATGTGGTCTACACCAAGGAAGCCGAAACCGCCGATATGTTCATCGAGCACGTTACTCATGAGATCGGCAAGGGGCGGCGGGTGCGTGTGGCTACTTCCGACGGCATGGAGCAGATCATCATTCTGGGCCACGGCGCGCTGCGTGTCTCCGCCCGCATGTTCCATGAGGAAGTGCAGAATGTGGAAGAGCAGATCCGCAAACTGGTGCAGGGGGAAGCATAAAATGTCAACCGAGATCACATCCGAATTTGTCTGGCACAACATCCCGCCGCGCCCGCGCGACAGCCACAAGGGCAGCTTTGGCACCGTATTGGCTGTGGCAGGCAGCGCATATTACCGAGGTGCGGCCCTGCTGGCTGCCGAGGGTGCGCTGCGCACCGGTGCGGGCATTGTAACGCTGGCCAGCGTGGAGCCGGTATTGGCAGCTGCGGTGGCCCGCCTGCCGGAATGCTGCCTGTGTCCCTGCGTGGTGGGGGCCGAAGGCGGCATCTCACCGGAGAGCATTCCACAGCTCCAGCGCCAGAAGGCGACGGTGCTGCTGCTGGGCCCGGGCCTTGGCGGTACAGCCCAGAGCACAGGCCGCGCGGCCGAAACACGCACGCTGGTGCAGAAGCTGCTGCCCGGCTTTGCAGGCAGCGCGGTGCTGGATGCGGACGGCCTGAACGCCGCCGCGCAGCTGCTGGCCGAGGGCAAAACGCTGCCGCACCCGGCGGGAGAGCTGATCGTGACCCCGCACCCCGGCGAGATGGCCCGGCTCACCGGGCTTTCGGTGGCGCAGATCAATGCGGACCGTGAAAATACTGCCTGCCAGTATGCAGAAAAATGGAACGCTGTGGTGGTACTCAAGGGCTGCCGTACCGTGGTGGCTGCACCAGATGGCCGTGTGTGCACAAACCCTACCGGAAACCCCGGCCTTGCCCGGGGCGGCAGCGGAGATGTACTGGCCGGTATGACAGCGGCCCTGCTGGCCTGCGGCCTGCCTGCATACGAAGCTGCGGCCTGCGCGGTGTATCTGCACGGTGCCGCTGCCGACCGTGCCGCTGCTGCGCTTGGCGAGTACGGAATGCTGCCGCATGATATCCTGTCCCAGCTGGGCCGGATATTTGCGGAAAACCACAGATAAAAAGAAAAGGGGTGTCTCTCTGTCTGCCGGAGAGACACCCCTTTTAACATTACATCACATCGCCAGCACTTCGGCCCACTTTTCCTCGGCTACCGGGATGCCAAGCTCCATGTTCTCCTTGCGGCTGCGGTGCTCGCCCATGCCGGGGCAGCGCACCTCACGGCCCGGCTCTGCAGGTTCACTGGATGCCACATCGGCGGCAATGGCATCAATGACGGCATCGGTGAGGTCGGCGGACTGGAACTTTGCCGGATCAATGGCGATCATGATCTGGGTCAGGCCCACTTCATCGCCAAAGGTGCCGATCTTTGCCACCGAGTTTGCGCCCGTCAGGATAGTACCGATCATATCCAGCAGGATGGAAAGACCGCTGCCCTTCCAGTAGCCAATGGGGATCATGCGGCGGGTCTCTTCAATGGCAGCGGGGTCGGTGGTCAGGCTGCCGTCTGCATCGTAGCCGCCTACCACAGGCAGCTGTTTGCCGGCCAGACGCATCGTTTCCAGCTTGCCGTAGCTGAACTGGCTCAGGGCACAATCCACCATGATGTGCTCCCCGTTCGAGCGCGGCACGGCCAGAATGAGCGGGTTGTTGCCGATGTGGTTGTCCTTTGCGCCCCATGCAGGCATGTTGGGGCAGGTGTTGGACCAGCAGATGCCGATGCAGCCCGCGTCTGCGGCCTGCCAGCCGTAGGTGCCGCCGCGCATCCAGTGGTTGTTGTTGCCCAGCGCCACCATGCCAATACCGAACTGATGTGCCAGCTCTACGGCACGGTCCATGGCGTGCTTGGCGTTCAGAGGGCCAAAGCCGCGCTTGCCATCCCAGCGCTCCATGGCACCAAAGCTGGCAATGCACTCGGCCTCAGCGGCGGGATCAATCTCGCCCTTGCGCAGGTATTCCACCACGCGGGGAAAGCGGTTCAGCCCGTGGCTGAACACGCCAGCCAGACTGTTCTGGGCAAAGATCTCGGCCGCTTCATGGGCACGCTTTGGGCTGAAACCGTATTTGGTCAGGACCCGCTCAAATTCGGCCAGCATCGTCTCGTAAGCAATGCGCATGGATTGTACCTCCTGTATGTAAAAAGTAATAAACAGATCGTTACACTTATTATAACAAGCGGCGGCGCGGTGCGCAAGATGTGCGGCCGGCATCAGTGCAGGCGGTGAAAGGAGTATACGAGCACACACCGACAGCTATGTGAAAAAACAAATGAATGTGCGAACTTCATAATTTTTTAAGATTTATTTTGTGAAAAAGTCATATTGAAAAACGAAAAGATGATTGATATACTAATACCACAATATCCAGTTGGACATGTTACTGGTAATGCAGGCAGGATCTGATGGAATGACGAATACCTTTTCTTTTGGGTGAATTGTAGCCAGATACTATGATTCCGGGAGAAATTGTACACGGGGTCATTCTGTTGGGTCTTTTTTCTTTTGTCCGCTTCGGCCGGGCGGCAGGGAAATGCCACCACACACAAGATAAAGGAGAACAAAATGAAGAACTACAAGCAGACTGCCTCCGACGTGCTGCGTCTGGTTGGCGGCGAGAAGAACGTTGTGCAGGTCGAGCACTGCTCCACCCGCCTGCGCTTCACTCTGGCAGACACCTCCAAGGCGGATGCTGCAGCCCTGAAAAAGACTGCCGGTGTTATGGGTGTTATTTCCAGCGGCCCGCAGTGTCAGGTGGTCATCGGCAACGATGTCATCGAAGTGTACGATGAGCTGCTCAAGCTGGGCACCTTCAACGCAGGTCAGGCTGCAGCTCCCGCTGCCCCCAAGGGCAAAAAAGAGATCGGCGGCATTATTCTGGACTACATGGTCGGCATCTTCCAGCCGCTGGTCCCCGCCATTGCAGGTGCAGGCGTTCTGAAGGCTCTGATGGTGCTGCTGAGCACTCTGGGCCTGATGAGCAGCGGAGATATCGCCTATAAGGTGTTCGTCGGCGTGGCAGATGCAGCTCTGTACTACCTGCCCGTCATGGTCGCCTTCACCACTGCAACCAAGTTCAACTGCAACAAGCTGGTGTCTGTGGCTCTGGCTGCTGCCATGATCCACCCCAGCGTTTCCGCTCTGCTGGCTACCGAGGGCGGTGCTTACTTCCTCGGCATCAAGCTGCAGAACATCGCTTACGGCGGCCAGGTGTTCCCGGCCATCCTGACCGTCATTTTCATGTCCTTTATTGAAAAGTGGGCCAACAAGTGGTGCCCCAAGGCCATCCGCGTGTTCTTTGTGCCCATGCTGTGCTTCGGCATTGGCTTCCCTGTGGCACTGGTCGTCCTCGGACCTCTGGGCTACAACATCGGTGCTCTGCTGACCACCGTGATCCTGGCTCTGTACAACACGCTGGGCTGGCTGGCCGTTGCTCTGCTGGCTGCCGTGCTGCCCTTCATGATCTCCATGGGCATGCATAAGGCTCTGGTCCCCTACGCAGTTGCTTCTATTTCTGACCCCGGCTTTGAAATGCTGTACATGCCTGCTTCTCTGGCACACAACATCTCTGAGGGCGGTGCCTGCCTCGGCGTTGCACTGAAGACCAAGGACGAGAACCTGCGCGCTACCGCAATTTCCGCTGGCATCTCCGGCCTGTTCGGCATCACCGAGCCTGCTCTGTACGGTGTTACCCTGCAGCACAAGAAGGTCATGATGTCCGTTGTGGCCTCCAGCTTCATCGGCGGTCTGTTCGTTGGCCTGATGAAGGTCAAGGCATTCGTTGCCATGGGCCCCGGTCTGGCTGGCATGGCCATGTTCGTTGACCCGGATAACGGCAAGAACATCCTGTGGGCTGCAGTTGGTCTGGTGATCTCTGTTGTGGCTTCCTTCGCACTGTCCTTCTTCCTGTATAAGGACGAGACCCCCGCAGAGGATGAGACCGCTGCACCCGCTCCCGAGACTGCTGCAGACGCAGCAGCTGCGGATTCCACCATCAGCAGCCCCCTGCAGGGCAAGGCCATTGCTCTGGAAGAGGTCAAGGATGAAGTTTTCTCCCAGAAGATCCTGGGCGACGGCATTGCCGTGGTGCCCGAGAAGGGTGAGCTGTACGCTCCCGCTGACGGCGTGATCGAGTCCGTGTTCGGCACCAAGCACGCCATCTCCATGAAGACCAATGCCGGTGCTGAACTGCTCATGCACATCGGCATGGACACCGTCAAGCGCGATGGCAAGGGCTTTGACCCGCAGGTCAAGGACGGCGAGACTGTCAAGAAGGGCCAGCTGCTGATGAAGTTTGACCTTGACGGAATCAAAGCAGACGGTTATGATGTAACTACCCCCATCGTCGTGACCAACGCCGATGAGTTCACCATCAAGACTGTGGCCGAGGGCGCTGTGGTGCCCGGTGCCGCACTGCTGAAACTGGAGGCAAATAAATGAGTTTCCCCAAAGGCTTTTTCTGGGGCGGCGCTGTTGCCGCGAACCAGGTAGAGGGCGCATGGAACGTGGATGGCAAAGGCCCCAGCGTGGCCGATGTTGCCACCTACAAGCCCAACACCGACGTGAAGGATTACAAGTCCCATGTTGCCATGGACGACGCACACATTGCTGCCGCCATGGCCGACCCGGATGATACCTATTATCCCAAGCGTCGCGGCATCGACTTCTACCATCATTACAAAGAAGACCTGAAGCTGTTTGCCGAGATGGGCTTTACCATGCTGCGCGTTTCCATTGCATGGACCCGCATCTTCCCCACCGGCGAGGAAGCCCAGCCGAACGAAAAGGGCCTGCAGTTCTACAGCGACCTGTTCGCTGAGATGCACAAGAACGGCATCGAGCCGCTGGTCACGCTGAGCCACTACGAAATGCCGCTGGCACTGGCCACCAAGTACAATGGCTGGGTGGATCGCCGCGTGATCGACTGCTTTGCAAAGTTCTGCCATGCGTGCTTTGAGCGCTACAAGGATCAGGTCAAGTACTGGCTCACCTTCAACGAGGTGGACAGCGTGATCCGTCACCCCTTCACCACCGCCGGCATCATCCCCAGCCGCGTGCCCGAGGATAAGATGCTGGAGACCTGCTATCAGGCCCTGCACCACCAGCTGGTGGCCAGCGCTATGGTAGTAAAGGACTGCCACGAGATCATCCCCGGCAGCAAGGTGGGCTGCATGCTGACCAAGCTCACCACCTATGCCCGCACCTGCGCACCCGATGATGAGCTGGCTACTCAGGCAAAGAATCTGGAAAACCTGTTCTATGCCGATGTGCATGTCTGGGGCGAGTACCCCCGCCTGATCCTCAAGATGTTCGAGCGCAAGGGCATCCACGTGGAAATGCTGCCCGAGGATGCCGCCACCCTGAAGGCAGGCTGTGTGGACTTTGTTTCCTGCAGCTACTATATGACCATGACCGAGTCTGTGGACCCGAACGCAGAGCGTACCCCCGGCAACACCGTGCTGGGTGTCAAGAACCCGTATCTGCCCTCCACCGACTGGGGCTGGCAGATCGACCCCAAGGGCCTGCGCTACAGCCTGATCGAGCTGTACGACCGTTACCGCAAGCCGCTGATGGTGGTGGAGAACGGCATGGGTGCCAAGGACGTGGTGGAGGCCGACGGCTCCATCCACGACCCCTACCGTGTAGAGTACTTCCGCCAGCACATCAGCGAAATGGGCAAGGCCATCGATGAGGGTGTTGAGATGTGGGGCTACACCACATGGGCACCCATCGACCTGATCTCTGCATCCACCAACCAGATGTCCAAACGCTATGGCTTTATCTATGTGGATCAGGATGATCTGGGCAACGGTACTCTGGCCCGCAGCCGTAAGGACAGCTTCTACTGGTACAAGAAGGTCATTGCTTCCAACGGCGAAGATCTGGACTAAGCGGCAGTCTTAAGGTTTCAACGGAAGGAGGAGGGACCGATGCACATTCAGAAGGTGCTGAACAGCAGTGTTGTGCTGGTGCAGGATGACAGCGGCGAGGAATCCATCCTGCTGGGCAAGGGCATCGGCTATGGCCGCAAGGCGGGCGAGCCCATTGAACGGCAGCCCTCAGACCGCGTGTTCCTTCCATTGTCCAACCCGGACGCACAGCCTATGCTGGAGCTGTTTTCCAGCATTCCGGCATCCTATCTGGAACTGACGCAGGACATTGTGGACGACGCAGAGCAGTCGCTGGGAGTCAAGCTTTCGGCGCACATCTATCTGCTGCTGACCGACCACCTGCATTTTGCAGTGGAGCGCCAGCAAAAGGGTCTTGTGGTGACCAACCGCATCTTCTGGGAAATCAAGCATTTTTATCCCAAGGAGTACGCGGTGGGCCAGCGCGGCCTGCAGAAGGTAAAGGCAAAGCTTGGCATCGAGCTGCCGGACGAAGAGGCAGGCAACATCGCCTTCCATATCGTCAACGCCCGGCAGGACCCGCAGGCCGGCTACGATGCCATGCGGGCAGCGCAGCTGATCGGTGAGCTGTCCAACATTGTCACCTACAGTATGCACTGCCCGGTGAGCACCGAGAGCATCCACTATGCGCGGTTCGTGAGCCACCTGCAGTATTTTGCCGAGCGGTTCTTCTCCGGCAAACTGATGGACAGCGAGGACGACTTTTTGTTCCAGCAGATGCAGCAGAATTATCCGGCAGCGGTGACCTGCGCGGAAAAAATACGCACCTTTGTGCTGCGCAAGTACGGCGTGTTTTTGCCCAACGAGGAAACCGCCTATCTGGCGTTGCATGTGGCGCGGCTGACGAGCGGCAAATAAAATCAGAAAAAGGGGAGAGCTGCCTTGCGGAAGGCAGCTCTCCCTTTGGGTTTTGAAAAAGGGAAGGGGAAAGGAAAAAACAATGGAGATAAGTCTGTTATTGATGCAGCAGATCGCACAGCTGTTCCTCATTCTGATCATGGGCTATGCTGTGGTCAAGGTAGGGCTGCTGAAGGCCAGCGACAGCCGGGTGCTCTCGGTGGTCATGGTGTATCTGGTCACGCCCTGCGTGATCATCAACGCATTCCAGATCGACGATACGCCGGAGATCCGCAAGGGCCTTTTGTACTCCATGGCGATTGCGGCGGCTATCCATGTAGTGCTGCTGGTGCTCAGCGCCCTGTTGAGCCGCCCGCTCAAGCTGGATGCCGTGGAACAGGTGAATGTGATCTACAGCAACGCCGCTGCACTGGTGATCCCGTTGGTCAAGGCTCTGATGGGCGATGCGTATGTCATTTACTCCTGCGCATTCATCATTGTGCAGCTGGTGCTGCTGTGGACCCACGCCAGTTCCCTTTTGCAGGGCAGCAGTGCGCTGGACTGGAAAAAGGTGCTCACCAATATCAACATGATCGCCATTGCAGCCGGTGCACTGCTGTACTGGTTCCGTGTGGTGCTGCCTGCACCGCTGCAGAATACCATGAGCACAGTGGGCAACATGATGGGACCGATGGGCATGCTGCTGGCCGGTATGGCCATTGCAGAAAAGCCGCTGCGGGAGGTGTTCTGCACCCGCCGCAACTATCTGCCCACAGTGCTGCGTCTGGTGGTATGCCCGCTGGTGGTTCTGGTGCTGCTGTGGGTCTGCCATGCATCCAGCTGGGTGGCCGACGGCAAGAACATCCTGATGACGGTCTACCTTGCCGCCATCACCCCTGCCTGTGCTACTGTTACCTCCATGGCTCAGCTCTATGACCGCGATGCGGCGCATTCCAGCGCGCTGTATGTGCTGACCACTCTGCTTTCCATTGTGTCTATGCCGGTAATGATCGGCCTGTTCGATCTGCTGCTGTGATGAGCTGCGCTTATTCCCTCTGCCAAAATACAATAGAAAGGAACCAACCTCAATGAATCAACCCAGAGACAAGGGCCTGAACGGCAACGAAAAGATCGAGCAGGCGGTAGCCGCCCTGCAGCAGGAGCCCACACAGGAACAGCTGGCCCACACCCTTACCGTGATCCGGCGGCGCATAAAGGAGCATGGCCAGCTTGTCGTGGCGGTGGAGCCCAATTTGGGCAGTGAACAGATGCAGCTGCGGGCCATCCGGACGGCCGACGGCGCAAGCTGGTGGCATGCATTCACCAGCTTTGACGAGGAAATGAAGGGGGCCGAGCCGGTGCAGTCCACCTTTCTTGTGGATATGGACAAGCTGTTTGATGCAGCGCTTGCCGTGCCGGAGATCAGCGGCATCATCCTGAACCCGTGGAACCGCACCATCCAGCTGGATAAGACCCTCATCCGCATTATCAAGGGTGCATGAGTGCGCACCGCAAACCTGCGATACATGGAGGAAACAAAAATGTTCAGACCCATGAGAAGAGCCAGCCGCGCCATCCCGGAAGAAGCTGCAAAGCACCTGCTGCAGCAGTCCCGGCGGGGCGTGCTGGCAGTGAACGGCGACAACGGCTATCCCTTTGCGATCCCGGTAAATTATTACTACGATCAGGAGCACGACAAAATCTACTTCCACGGTGCAAAGTCCGGCCAGAAGGTGGACGCGCTGAAACAGAATGATAAGGTATGCTTTACCGTTTACGGCAACGAACACTTTGAGCCGGGCGACTGGGCACCTTATGTGCAGAGCACCGTGGTGTTTGGCCGCTGCCATCTGATCGACGATGCCGCTGCTACCGAGGCCCGCGTGCGGGAGCTTGGCATGAAGTATTACCCCGGCAAGGAAGAGGTGGAAAAGGAAATTGCGCTGGACATCAAGGCCGTGCAGCTTTACGAGATCACCATTGAACACCTCACCGGCAAACAGATCCAGGAAAAGTAAAAATAAAACAGGGGACTGTTGCAAAATAAAAATGCGATAGCAACTTGCACAAAGAAATAGCACAAAATCAAAAACCCGGAGCCTTTTTTAAGCCGATTTGGCTGTGAAAAGGTTCCGGGTTTTGTGCATTGTTTTTTCAGAGAGCTATTTTGCAACAGTCCCGTATAGATCAGTTTGCAGGGAAAGGCCCGGCGGTTATCTGTGTTACGGGCGCTTGGGGGCCGCTTTGGTCAGCATCTGCTGGAACTTGCGGGCTGCCGTGTTCAGCGGGCGGTGATGGTCGTACACAAGGCAGATGGAGCGCTGAGGGATGATCTCCTGCAGATGCAGCTGCACGATCTCACCGCGGGCCAGTGCATCCTGTGCCATGGGCTGGGGCAGGAACGCAATGCCCAGCTCACTTTTGACAAGGGTCAGCATCTGGTCGGTGGTGGCAGCCTCGGTATCCGGCTTCAGCACCGCACCGTGATCCAGAAAGAACTGCCGGTAAAAGGCGCGGGTCATGCTTTCGTCGCTCAGGGAGATCAGCGGATAATTGTTCAGCTCCTTCAGCGAAAGGTTCTGGCTGGCAAGGGCAGTAAAGGTCCTGCCGCCCACAAGCACCTCATAAAAGGGCTTCAGCTCCACCATTTTCAGGCCGCTTTCCACCTCGGCAGGGGTGGTGATGATGGCAAAATCCACCTCGCCGTTTTTCACGGCCTGCAAAGCCTGCGGCGTGGAGTGGTTGGAGATGCGCAGGCGGATGCCGGGGTAGTCCGTGTGGAAGGCGCGCAGCTTTTCTGCAAGGTAGATGTTCAGCGCAGTTTCGGTAGCGCTGATGCTGATCGCACCGTGTTCCAGCGTGGCGCTGGCGCTCAGCTCTTCTTCTGCATCCTGAATCTGCACCGCCGCAGATGCAATGCGGGAGTAAAGCAGTTCACCCTCCGGGGTAAGGGTAACGCCGCGGTTGGAGCGGATGAACAGCACGCAATTCAGCTGGCTTTCCAGCCGGTTCATCGAGTGGGTGATGTTGGGCTGGTTGTTGCCCAGCACCCGCGCGGCTTTGGTGAAATTCTGATATTTCGCGACATAATAAAAGATTTTGTAATATTCCCAGTCCACATACATGGCGGCGTGCCCTCTTTCATGTCAATTTTGTATCGTGATCATGTGCAGGATACTTTTTACACATTCTCTGCTTGCTAGTATAATAACACCGCAATCAAAAATTGCAAGAGTGAATTCAAAAGTATAAAGTGGTTTGAACGGAGGCGGTTCTTATGTCTGAGATCAAAAAGGTCGTGCTGGCCTATTCCGGCGGTCTGGATACTTCCATTATCATCCCATGGCTGAAAGAGCATTACAACAACTGCGAGGTCATTGCAGTGTGCGGCAATGTGGGCCAGAAGGGCGAGCTGGAAGGTCTGGAAGAGCGCGCCAAGGCAAGCGGTGCTTCCAAGCTGTACGTAGAAGATCTGACCGATGAATTTGTGGAGGATTACGTCATCCCCACCATGCAGGCCGGGGCCGATTACGAGGGCTATCTGCTGGGCACCAGCTTTGCACGACCCATTCTGGCAAAGCGTGTGGTGGAGATCGCCCGCGCCGAGGGTGCAGATGCCGTGTGCCACGGCAGCACCGGCAAGGGCAACGATCAGGTGCGCTTTGAACTGGCCATCATGCACTTTGCACCGGACCTGAAGATCATCACTCCGTGGCGTGAGTGGGATATCCAGAGCCGTGACGAAGAGATCGACTATGCCGAGGCACATCACATCCCGCTGAAGATCAACCGCGAGACCAACTACTCCAAGGATAAGAACCTGTGGCACCTGAGCCATGAGGGCCTTGACCTTGAGGACCCGGGCAACGAGCCGCAGTACGATAAGCCGGGCTTTTTGGAGCTGGGTGTCAGCCCCAAGACCGCACCGGACAAGTCCGAGTTCGTGGAGCTGGCATTTGAAAAGGGCGTGCCGGTGAGCCTGAACGGCGAAAAGATGAAGCCCGCCGTCCTCATTGCCAAGCTGAATGAGATCGGCGGCCGCAATGGCATCGGCCTGTACGATGTGGTGGAGAACCGTCTGGTGGGCATGAAGAGCCGCGGTGTGTACGAGACGCCCGGCGGTACCATCCTCTATAAGGCTCATGAGGTGCTGGAAACTCTGACGCTGGATAAGCTCACTGCCCACAAAAAGCGCGAGCTGGCCATCACATTTGGTGAACTGGTCTATGACGGCCAGTGGTTCAGCCCCCTGCGCAAAGCTCTGAGCGCCTTCGTCACCTCCACGCAGGAAAACGTTACCGGTAAGGTGCGTCTGGAGCTGTACAAGGGCAACATGATCAATGCCGGTGTCTGGTCTCCGTATTCCCTCTACCGTGAGGACATTGCAACTTTTGCCGCCGGCGGCGACTACAAGCAGAGTGATGCTACCGGTTTTATCAGCATCTATGGTCTGCCCACCAAGGTACAGGCTATTGTAAATAACGAAAAAGAAGGTAAATAAGAAGTTATGCTTACCGCAGTTACTGGTATCAATTGGGGCGATGAGGGCAAGGGCCGCGTCATCGATCTGTTAGCCGAACATGCCGATGTTGTTGCCCGCTATCAGGGCGGCAACAATGCCGGCCACACCGTTGTAACGGAGCAGGGCAAGTTCATCCTGAACCTGCTGCCCTCCGGCATCCTGCACCCGGACGTTGTCTGTGTACTGGGTGCGGGCATGGTGATCGACCTCGACCATCTGGCCGGAGAAATGGATGCCATTGAGGAGCGCGGCGTAAAGGTAGGCTCAGAAAACCTGAAACTTTCAGATAAGGCCACCATCTCCATGCCGTGGCACAAGGTGCAGGACGGCTTGGAAGAGGACCGCCTTGCCCAGAAGGGTGCGGCCTTTGGTTCTACCCGCCGCGGCATTGCCTACGCCTACAGCGACAAATACCGCAAAAAGACCCTGCGTCTGGGCGATCTGCTGCATCTGGACGAAAAGCGCGTGCAGGACCGCCTGCACATGATCCTGGAATCCAAGAATCTGGAGCTGGGTGGCTGCTATCATCAGGAACCCATGAGCTACGATGCTCTGCTGGAATGGTGCCGGATGCAGGCCGGACAGTTTGCACCGTATATCTGTGATGTGGGTGCATTTTTGAAGCAGGCTCACGACAGCGGCAAGCGCATCGTGCTGGAAGCCCAGCTGGGTGCCATGCGCGATATCGATTACGGTATCTTCCCGTTCACTTCCAGCTCCAACACGCTGGCAGCCTATGCGCCGCTGGGCGCAGGCATTCCGAACTGCCGTCTTGACCATGTGGTGGGCGTGCTGAAAGCCTACTCCACCTGCGTGGGTGCAGGCCCCTTTGCCGCCGAGAACGCCATGAGCGAGGACTGGAATGAACAGCTGCGCAAGGCAGGCGGCGAGTATGGTGCGGCCACCGGCCGTCCGCGCCGTGTCGGCCCCTTCGACTGTGTGGCCAGCCGCTACGGCCTTACCTGTCAGGGCGCAGACAAGATCGCCCTGACGAAGCTGGATGTGCTCAGCAGCATGAAAGAGATCCCGGTGATCACCGGTTACACATTGGATGGCGTGCAAGTCCCCAGCTTCGACCCGCTGTCCGACCTTGACCGTGTAGAGCCGGTGGTCACTATGCTGCCAGGCTGGAACAAGGATATCTCCGGCTGCAAGAGCTGGGATGAGCTGCCCAAAGAGGCCAAGGCTTACGTGGAATTTCTGGAAAAGCAGCTGGGCCATGAGATCCAGTTCGTCTCCACCGGAGCCGAGCGCGAGAAGTTCGTGCTGAAAGGAGCATGGCTGTGAGACACTTTATTGAGCCCAACAGCTTTTCTCTGGAAGAGCAGCTGGCCCTTCTGGATCTTGCCGACCGGATGGAGGCCGACCCGGCACCCTATGCCCACCTGTGCGATGGGCGCATTCTGGCCACCCTGTTCTACGAGCCTTCCACCCGCACCCGCCTTTCGTTTGAATCGGCCATGCTGCGGCTGGGCGGCAAGACACTGGGCTTTGCAGGGGCACAGCTTTCTTCCGCCAGCAAGGGCGAGACGGTGGAGGACACCGCCCGCGTGGTGAGCAACTACGCCGATGTGATCGCCATGCGCCACCCCAAAGAGGGCGCACCGCTGCGGGCATCCCTTTCTGCACGTGTGCCGGTGATCAATGCAGGCGACGGTGGGCACGCGCATCCCAGCCAGACGATGATCGACCTCATGACGATCCGCCAGCGCAAGGGGCGGCTGGATCATTTGACTATCGGCTTCTGCGGCGACCTCAAGTTTGGCCGCACGGTCCACTCCCTGACCGCTGCGCTGAGCCAGTTTGAGGGCAACCGGTTCGTGTTCATCTCGCCGGAAGATCTGCGCCTGCCGCAGTATGTGAAGAATGAATCGCTGGAGCCGACCCATCAGATCTATAAGGAAACGGCTGACCTTGAAGCCGAGCTGCCGCATCTGGATGTGCTGTACATGACTCGTATCCAGCAGGAGCGCTTTTTCAACGAGGAAGAATACCTGCGTCTGAAAGGCTGCTACCAGCTGGACGAAGCGCTGCTGCAGAAGGCACCGCAGGATATGCCGGTGCTGCATCCGCTGCCCCGCATCGACGAGATCAAAAAGGATGTGGATGACGACCCGCGTGCCGCCTACTTTGATCAAGTGCACAATGGTGTGTATATCCGCATGGCCATCATTCTGGCGTTGCTTGATATCCCTGATCCAGTTACTGGCAAAAAGGTGCTGGAAGCATGATATAAACCTCTTCCCCGAATCCTAAAAAGAAAGCCGGGCAGACCGCAGTCTGCCCGGCTTTCTGATATTACTTTAATCCACCACCGGAATGTTCAGCCCGAATTCCAGCGGGCGGAAGCGGGGGCAGACGTTCTCGGTGATGCAGATGACCGAGGCGGCCAGTCGGCTGCCGATCTCGCAGGACTCGGCCAGCGTTTTGCCGTAGGTCAGGCCGATGGTGGTGCCGGCAAAGAAGGCATCGCCTGCGCCGGTGGTGTCGATCACATCCACCTTCTTGGCAGGCACCACGCCGCACTCGCCGTTGGCGCGGGCATATACGGCACCCTGACCGCCCATGGTGATCACCATACTGGGAATGTTGGCGCTGTGCACATTGGCGGCCAGAACCCTGCACATCTCGTCCGGAGTCAGATGGCCGTAATCATCGGAGAACAGCAGCCCGGCTTCCTGCTGGTTGCACACAAAGCAATCGATCTGCTGCAGGAAATCCCGGCGCTCCATGGCAATACTCATGTTGGAAATGGCCGCAAAAACCTTTTTGTTGTACTTTTTGGCGTAGTGCAGCACCTGTTTTACAGTATCTTTTTCCAGATCCAGCTCCAGCGCAATGGCATCGCAGTCGGCAAAGATCTCGTCGCCCTTTTCCTTTAAAAGGCCGGTGAGGGGAGTGGTGTCCGGCCGCTTGGAAATGGCTGCATGCACATCGCCGTCGTTGTCAAAGATGGCCAGCCAGGTGCCCATGCCGTCCGGCACGCGCTGGATGTACTTGGTGTTCACCTTGTGGTTCTCCAGCTTGTTGATCACATCCTGTCCCATGCCGGTGTCGTCCACCAGACTGACAAAGGTAGGGCGCAGCTCTACATTGGCGATATCCTCCACCACATTGCGGCTCACCCCGCCGTGTACCTGCTCAATGCGGCCGGCATTGCGCCCGCCCGGAATATAGGCGGAAAGGGGATAGCCTTTGATATCCACAAAAACAGCACCGAGCACAACGATTCCCATAGCAAAAAACCTTTCTGAACAAGAAATATTTACGTCTATTATACCGTATTCTGACACAATGCGCCATCCCTTTTGCGCAAAAACTCCGCAAAGGTCAGGCAAGGGCTGTCTGCGCTGTGCGCACCAGATATTCCATGGCCTGCATCGGGTACTGTCCGGCAGCAGTCTCACCGGTCAGCATCACGCTGGCCGCGCCGTCCAGCACGGCGTTGTAAATGTCACTCACCTCGGCACGGGTGGGCACGGCGCGGGTGCACATGCTGTCCAGCATCTGGGTCACTACCATAAAGGGCACGCCTGCAGCCCGGCAGGCGGCGGAAAGCTGCTTCTGGCAGCGGGGCAGCTCCCACAGCGGCATGGCATTGCCAAGGTCTCCGCGGGCGATCACCACCTCATCCACAAGGTGGATGAATTCCGGCAGGGCACGCACACCGGTCATGTTTTCAATTTTGGCAAAGATACGGATATCCGCAGCCCCGGCTTCTTCCAGCGCATGGCGCAGGGCCAGAATATCTGCTTTGCCGCGCACAAAAGGCAGCATCACACCGGTAACACCGCACTGCTTTGCAATTTTCAGGTTCTGCAGGTCTTCCTCCGTCAGGGTAGGCGAGGGCACCGCAAGGCCCGGTGCAGCAATGCTTTTGCGGCTCTGCAGGGTGCCGCCGCGCACCACGGTGCACACAAGGGCTTCCGGCAATGCCTGTGTGACCTGCACCAGAAGCTTGCCGTCGTCCAGCAGAAGCTGCTGCCCGGGCGCAGCCGCCTGTACCAGAGCTGCCGGGCAAGGTACGCCGTCTGCGCCAAGGCGTACAGAGCTGCCCTCAACCAGAGCAACAGGCTCTGCCAGCGTGCCGATGCGCAGTTCCGGCCCCTGCAGGTCGATCAGCAGCTGACGGATGCCGGCTGCGCGGATCATGGCCAGCCAGTCGGTGTGCGCCGCCAGCGGTCCGTGGGAAAGATTCATGCGAATGCCGGTCATGCCGGCTTCCACCATGTGCTGCAAGATCGCCGGCTGTGCGCAGGCCGGGCCGATGGTACCATAAAAATCCAAGGTTCATTCCCTCGATTCATTTTTTATTTCTAATATATATTGTAACATGAACTGTCCGGGTTGAAAAGAGCCGGACGCGGGCAGAATAAGGGGATTGAAAAAATGCGGTAGCAGCCTGCGCGGGGAAATTGCGAAAAATCAAAGACCCGGAACCTTTTGGAGCCGTTTTGGCCCTGAAAAAGTTCCGGGTTTTGTACAATGTTTTTGGAGAGCTGTCTTGCAACAGCTTTTTCGCATGTTCGGATGGAGCGCGCCCGGCAGCTGAACCTTGTGCCGGGGGATATCTTGTTCCGCAAGGTGTTCTGCTTTACCCGCAAGGACGGCGATTGCTGGGTGCACTGTGTGGCGCGGGTACCGGTACACCTGCCCGAATAACAAAAGAGGCTGTTGCACATCGTTTTAGCCGAAAGTGCAGCAGCCTCTTTTTGTTGTGGGCAATCAGCCCTCCGATGCAAAAAATTCTTTGGTCAGCCTGACCACCGTGCCGGAAAGCAGCAGCAACGCGAGCAGGTTCGGAATGCTCATCAGGCCGTTGAAGGTATCGGCGATGCTCCACAGCAGGCCCAGATCCATCGTTGCGCCCAGAATGGACACAAAGGAGTAGACCAGAAAGAAGGGCTTTGCCACCTTATCGCTGCGGCACAGGAACACCAGGAACCGGGAACCATACAGGCCCCAGCCGATGATGGTGGAAAAAGCAAAGCAGCACAGGGCCACGGCGGTAAAGATGGAAGCCCAGCCGCCGTAGGTGGTGGTAAAGCCGCTGATGGTCAGCTCTGCACCGGCGGCGGTGCCGTAGTTCACGGTGGTGCCGCTGCACAGAATGACCATGGCAGTCAGGGTGCAGATGACGATGGTATCGGCAAACACTTCAAAGATGCCGAACATGCCCTGCTTGACCGGCTTTTTGGTGTCGGCGCAGGCGTGGGCAATGGAACCGGTGCCAAGGCCGGCCTCGTTGGAGAAAATGCCGCGGGACACACCCTTCTGCATACTGACGAACAGGCTGCCGATGGTGCCGCCGGTGAACGCTGCCGGGTTGAACGCACCCGCAATGATGGACTCGAACACATAGGGCAGGCGCTCAAAGTTCAGCACCATAACGCCCACGGACAGCACGATGTAGAACAGAGCCATAAAGGGCACCAGCTTTTCGCTCACGCTGCCAATGCGCTTGATGCCGCCCAGCAGCACCATGGCCACCAGCATGGCCACTGCGATGCCAACCACGAGGTTCAGGGTAGAAAGCGCACCGCCGCCCACCACGCCGTACTCCAGCAGAGCGGTATCGATAGCGGCAACGATGGTATTTACCTGTGTGGCATTGCCGGTGCCAAACACGGTCAGCACGCCAAACAGGGAATACAGCACAGCAAGAAACTGCCAATGCTTGCTCAGGCCGTTTTTAATGTAGTACATGGGGCCGCCTACCCATTCGCCCGCCTCGCTGCGCTCACGGTAGTGCACCGCCAGCGTGACCTCGGCAAACTTGGTGCACATGCCCAGCAGGGCAGAACACCACATCCAGAACACGGCACCCGGTCCGCCAATGGCGATCGCGCCTGCCACACCGGCAATGTTGCCAGTGCCCACGGTACCGGCCAGCGCGGTGCACACCGCCTGAAAGGGGGTCATGGCGCCATCGGAAGCGTCCTTTTTGCGGAACATGCGTCCAATGGTGGTCTTGATGGCGTAGGGAAATTTGCGGATCTGCAAAAAGCCCGTGCGAACGCTCAGGAGCAGGCCTACGCCGATGATGCACACCATGGCGGGCACGCCCCAGATGAATTGGTTGACCGCCTGATTGACGGCCGTGATCGTCTCGATCATATTTTTCCCACATCCTTTGTTAAATTGCGCTTTTCCAGCCGAAATGCCGGAAAACAAACATCTTATTTTACCGCAGTTTTTGCGCACTGTCAAATAAAATGCAAAAAAAAGAGGGAGGGTTTTTGGCAAACTCTCCCTCAATTGCTTGAAACTATTTTATTTTACTTGGCCTTCGCCGTCCAGCGCTTTCAAGAAGGCTCAGCACTTTCCAATTGCCTTGCGGTACACCGGGTAAGCCACGATGGCGGACAGCACTTCGGTGATCCAGAATGCATGCCACACGCCGTTGGCACCAAGGAAATGGCACAGCACAGCGGCCAGCGGCATGATGAATACGATGTAGCGGCACAGCGAGATGACCAGCGATTCTGCGCCCTTGCCAAGGCCTTCCAGTGCACCGGAAGAGGTGGTGGATACGGCAGAAACCACAAAGCCCAGACAGATGATGCGCAGGGCAGTCTGGCCGATGGCGACGGTTTCGGGGTTGGAGGTGAACAGCTGCATCAGCGGGCGGGAAGCGAACAGGCAGATGACCGTGCCCGCAGCCATGATGGCAGCACTCATGATGAGGGTGAGTTCGTAGAGCTTTTTCACGCGGGCGTGCTGTTTGGCACCGTAATTGTAGCCAATGAGCGGGCGCATACCCTGCACGATGCCGTTGGCGGGCAGATACAGGAAGGTCTGCAGCTTGTAGTAAATGCCCAGCACCACCACGTAGCTCTGGGAAAAGCCCGCCAGCAGGCCGTTCAGGAAGGTGACCAGCAGAGATGGCAGGGCCAGATTGAGGATGGCCGGCACGCCGATGGCATACAGTTTGCCGTCCAGTGCGGCATCCGGGCGCAGGCAGCTGCGGCGCAGTCGGATAGGCAGCTCAGTACGGACGTAAACGAAAAGGTAAACGCACAGGCTCAGCAACTGGCCGATGCCGGTGGCAAGGGCCGCACCCGCAATGCCCATGGCAGGCACCGGGCCAAGGCCGAAGATCAGGATGGGGTCCAGAAGGATGTTGCACACACAGCCAAAGATCAGCGCCGCCATAGTCACCTTCATGCGGCCCACGGCCTGAAACATCTTTTCAAAGGCCAGTGCCGCCATGTTGATGGTGGCAAACAGGAATACGATGGTGGAGTAGGTGATGCCGGATGCGATCAGGCCTGCGTCGCTGGTGAACCGGCGCAAAAAGCCCGGCATGATGACAATGCTGACAATGGTGATGAGAATGCCGTGCATCAGGCTCAGCGCCATACCGTGGGTGGCGGCAGTCTCGGCCTTTTTGTGGTCGCCCGCGCCAAGGTACAGTGCGATCATGGCATTGATGCCGATACCGAAGCCGATGGCGATGGCGTTGGCAAAATTCTGGATCGGGAACACCAGCGACAACGCAGTCATGGCGTCTTCGCTGATGCGGGCCACAAACAGGCTGTCTACAATGTTGTACAGACTGTTCACCAGCATGGAAATAACATTGGGCAGCGCCATGGATACCAACAGCGGCAGCACCGGTTTTTCTTTCATAAAGGTCTCGTTCATAGTGTTTGCATTGCTCCTGTAGAGAAAAGGAATGAATTACTGCAGCCGCGGAATCGTCAGGGCGAGACTGCTCGAAAACAAACGCAGACGCAAAAAAGCCACACAATGGCTTTTTTGAAGTCATTGTGTGGCGAAAAGTAGCATACTGCTGTAAAAATCCACACGAATTTTATTAACTGTAGGATAACACGGCTTCCGGCAGATGTCAAGAGGTCAAACGGATAAAGTATGACTTTTATAGACTTGACCATTTTTCACCGGGAGGCTAAAATAAAAATAGATACTTTATAAAATAAGGAGAATCCTGCCATGAAATGGATGATCGCATCCGACCTGCACGGGTCGGCGTTTTATTGCAAAAAAATGATCAAAGCGTTTGAGCGGGAGAGAGCAGACCGGCTGCTTTTGCTGGGGGATCTTTTGTATCACGGCCCCCGCAACGACCTGCCGGAGGGTTATGCCCCGAAGGAGGTCATCCCGCTCCTGAACGGGCTGAAGCCGGCGCTTTTGTGCGTGCGGGGCAACTGTGACGCTGAGGTGGATCAGATGGTGCTGGATTTTCCCATTCTGGCCGACTATGCGGTGCTGCCGGTGGGCAGGCGGCTCGTTTACGCTACCCACGGTCATGTGCACAACCTGAAAAACCTGCCGCCGCTGGCTCCGGGGGATGTCCTGCTGCATGGCCACACCCACATTCCGGCGTGGACAGAGTTCGGCGAAGGCAATCTCTACCTGAACCCCGGTTCTGTGAGCATCCCGAAGGAGGGGAGTGCACATAGCTATATGACACTGGAAGGGGAGACTTTCCTTTGGAAAACGCTGGAAGGCGAAGTGTACCGGGAGCTGGAGCTGTGATGGGGGCAATGGAGCTGGAAGAGAAAACGGTTCAGATCCGGGATGATTTCGACCCGGACAAAATTCTGGAAAGCGGCCAGTGCTTTCGCCCCCGGAAGCAGGCGGAGGGCTGGTATCGGTTTGTTTCCGGGAGACAGCTGCTTTACCTCAGACCACTGCGCAGCGGAACCTACACGGTGCGGTGTGAGCCGGGCGCATGGGAAACCTTCTGGCACGGTTACTTCGACCTTGGCCGCAGCTATGCCGCCCTGCGCGGAAAGCTGGACAGCCGGGACGACTTTCTGCAGCGTGCCATGGAATATGGCCGGGGCATCCGGGTGCTGCGTCAGGATGAGTGGGAGATGCTGGTCAGCTTCATCATCTCGCAGCGAAAGAGCATCCCGGCTATCCGCAGGGCGGTAGAGCTGCTTTCGGAGCGGTTTGGCGAGCGGCTGGGCAGCGATAGCGAAGGGCCGGTGTATGCGTTCCCGACAGCAGAAGCGCTCTGCTGTGCCGGGGAGCAGGCGCTGCAGGAGTGCGGCCTTGGCTACCGCACCCGCTACGTGCTGCATGCGGCGCAGCAGGCGGCAGAGGGCACACTGGACCTGAAGAAGCTGGCTTCCCTGCCCGATGAAGCACTTTTTGCCCGTTTGATGGAACTGGACGGTGTGGGCAAAAAGGTGGCAAACTGCGTGTGTCTGTTCGGCTATGGCCGTGTGGGCCGTGTTCCGGTGGATGTCTGGATCGAACGGCTCATCCGGGACGAGTTTGCCGGGCAGGACCCGTTCCCGCAGTTCGGGCTGGAAGCAGGCATCGTGCAGCAGTACCTGTTCTTTTATAAAAGAAGCGTGGGATAAGAACCGCGGAGCCGCAGGCAGGAGCGTAGGACCATCCGCTAAGCAAAAAAGGCAACGGCTTCCTCTGTTTGAGGAAAACCGCTGCCTTTTGATCATTTTACCGCCTGCTTTAACCGTTCCAGATCTTCTGCATCCGGGTGAGAAAGGGCGTTGTCAAAATTCTCGATCAGTGCATCCAGATTGGGCAGATGGATCGGCTGCTTTTTCATGCCCTCATACCGCTGGCGTACCGAAAGCGGCATCTTGCCCTGACACATATAACGGCCGAAGACCGTGTTGCTCCTGTCCAGTGAACGCTCCACCTTTTTCAGGATCTTGTTGAAATACTCCTCACTGCCGCCAAAGCCGGCGGTGCCAAAAAGGAAGATATTTTTGCCGTGCAGCTGCTTCAAAAAGTCCAAAGTGCTTTCGTCAGCGTTTCCCTTGTCTGTCCAGAAGCCCACATAGAGGTCGTCCGCTTCCATGGCAGCAGGGTCCGGGGTGCCAAAATAGCAGCAGTTTTCCTGTGGCAGACAGGCGTGCAGCGTGTCTGCCAATAATTTTGTGTTGCCTGTTTTACTGCTGAATACGATCGCGTAGCTCATAGTTTCTCCTTTGGTCGGTAACAACAAAAAACACCACACGTTTCCGTGCGGTGCTTTTCCTTCTGGTGGAGAATACCGGGATCGAACCGGTGACCTCTTGCATGCCATGCAAGCGCTCTCCCAGCTGAGCTAATCCCCCAGATGTTTGTGCCATGCCTGACGACAGGAGTAATTATACCAGCGCTTTGCCGGATTGTCAACAGCTTTTTTGGGATTTTCTGCAAAAAAATTCCCGCCGGGGAAATGCCCTTCCCGGCGGGAAAAATGACTGCGAAAAAACTTACGCTCTTGCGTTCTGCGGGTCGAAGATCTGCGGTGCGACACGGATCAGGATCACCACAAGGACCGTGGTCAGAATGGCTTCGGGCAGCATGTAGGTGGCGTTGTACACGGCGCTGTACAGCCAGCACAGACCATCCACGCTCATGTTGGAGATGCCGGGAAAGCCGATCTCGGTCATCCAGCTGAAAGCGTAGTCGTAGTCCTTCCAGACGATGTAACCGGACAGAAAGCTGCACAAAAAGCGCAGCAGGCACACCACAAAGGCGCTGACACCGACACCCACGGTGCGGTTGCGGAAAGGCTTTGCGATCAGGCAGGCAAAGCCCAGCACCGTGAAAGCCAGAAGGTAGTCCAGCAGCACGCAGCCCACCTGTGCCGTGAGGGTCTGGCAGTATGCCAGGTTGCCAAGGCCCTGCACAAGCTGGATCAGGCTGTTGACGAAAGCGGTCATGATGCCCCACTTTGCGCCGTGGCGGTAGCTCATTACCAGAATGGGCACCATGCTGAACAGGGTGATGGAACCGCCGTGGGGCATGAGCGGGATCTGGATCATGCTCAAAACGGTGGACAGAGCGATCATCAGCGCACCCTCCACCAGAATGCGGGTTTTGGAATAGGTTTTGGTCATAGGGATTCCTCTTCTCAGAACGATAGTACACAAAAACAAAATGCGCCCGCTTTCCAGCAGGCGCACGGGGTTTGTGAAAGAACGGACAGTTCTGCAAACTCCCACGCCGGCATTGTCCGGTCAGGTAAAAGGGTACTCCGCAAAACGCGGATCTCAGCCTTTCGGCACCCCTGTTTTTATGTCCATGCAAAAGTATAGCGCGTCCGGCGCAAAAGTCAAGCCCCGGCGGAACATATCTGCCCCGGCCTGTGCATAGGCTGTACCATAAGTTCACAATGGGAGGAGTCTGGATATGAAGGGAGACCCCGAACAGAGGGCGGTACAGCTGGGCGAATATATCGCGGCCAACCGGGCCACAGTGCGTGCGGCGGCAGCGGTGTTCGGGTGCAGCAAGTCCACCGTGCACAAGGATGTTGCGGTGCGGCTGCGGACGCTGCAGCCGGAGCTGTTCCGGCAGGTGCGGGCGGTTCTGGCCTGTAATAAGGCAGAGCGGCATCTGCGCGGCGGTGCGGCCACCCGGCGCAAATACAGCCGCAGATAAAAGACGGCACACTTCCGAACAAAACGGAAGCTGTGCCGCCTTTTTAGGTTCAGTCCCGGGTGCGGAACTGGCTCAGTGCGCCTTTTTCCAACCGGCTGACCTGTGCCTGACTGATGCCGATCTCCCGCGCCACCTCCATCTGGGTCTTGCCCTGCAGGTAGCGCAGCTCCATGATCCGCTTTTCCCGCGGGGTCAGCCCGGCCACGGTCTGCCGGAACTGCAGCCCGCTGATCCAGCTGTCCTCGCCATCCGGGTCGCGCACCTGGTCGATGAGGTACATGGCATCGCCGCCGTCGGTATACACCGGCTCTTCCAGGCTCACCGGCTCTACCACCGATTCCAGTGCCGCGGTCACCTCCCGGCGGGACAGGCCTGCTTCCCCGGCGATCTCGTCCATGGTGGGTTCCCGGCCCAGCTGCTTCTCCAGCGTTTCGCGGGCCTGCATGGCCCGGTAGGCGGTATCGCGCAGGCTGCGGCTTACCCGCAGGGCATTGTTGTCCCGCAAAAAGCGCCGGATCTCGCCGATGATCATGGGCACGCCGTAGGTGGAAAACCGCACCGGCTGGGCAGGGTCAAAGTTGTCGATGGCTTTGATGAGCCCGATGCACCCCACCTGAAACAGGTCGTCGAGGTTTTCGCCCCGCTGGGCAAAGCGCTGCACCACGCTCAGCACCAGCCGCAGGTTGCCCTCCACCATGCGTTCCCGTGCTCCTGCATCCCCGGCGTGGGCCTGCAGGAGCAGCTGCCGCTTTTCGCTTTCGGACAAAACAGGAAGCTGCGCCGTGTTTACGCCGCACAGTTCCACCTTATTGTACATCCAAACGCCCCCGGTCTGTTTTGAAGTTCACCGGGAGTATGGCCGCAGGGGCAAACCACTATGCGTGGAAAAAATTACACGCCCACCCGGCAGCCGGATGAGCGTGCAAAAAAGCCGCAATTGCAATTGGCACATAATTATGGTATGCTTTAAACGCAGCCGCAAGGCTGCCACGAGGCGCTGCGTCCCACAAATGCAGGCGGCTGAGCTCCTTACCGGTACCTGAGTGCCCGGTGGAGCGAATTTTTTCTTGAAATCTCGGCCTCCCCCGGACGCCCAAGGGCGGAAAGGGGGGATGCACCATGACGTTTGAACAGGTCGTAATGCTGCTTTCGCTGCTTGGCGGAGCAATCTACGTTACATTTCAGATCACATGGACTGTCTCGCACAGGGATGACAAAAAGAAAAAATGACCGCCTTCAAGTCTCCACACCTGAACGGTCATCTTTTCTGATCACTATATGGTAAGGAGCTAGTCGTTTGTATGGGCCAGCGCCTTTTGTATTTTCAGTATAGACGATTCCACGCGGTTTGTCAAGGACAAGGCCGCGCTTTTTTATTGCCCTTCCAGTTGGAGCTTCAGGGTCTGGATGATGCGCTTTTCAAGGCGGGAAATGTAACTCTGGCTGATGCCCAGGGCGTCGGCGGCTTCCTTCTGGGTGCGTTCCACGCCGTCGGTCAGGCCGAACCGCAGCTCCATGATCTGCCGCTCCCGGGGGGATAAGGCCCCTACCGCCCGGCGCAGCCCGGCCCGTTCGGCGGCCTGCTCCAGCTGCTGGCCCACCATGTTCTCGTCACTGCCCAAAATGTCCGACAGCAGCAGCTCGTTGCCGTCGCCGTCCACATTCAGCGGCTCGTCAAGGCTGGCCTCCTGACGGCGGTTGGAGGTCTTGCGCAGGTACATCAGGATCTCGTTGCCGATGCAGCGGCTGGCGTAGGTGGCCAGCTTGATGCTGCGTTCCGGCGTGAAGGTGTTCACGGCCTTGATCAGCCCGATGGTGCCGATGCTGATCAGGTCCTCGGCGGGCACACCGCTGTTCTCGTACTTTTTGGCAAGGTACACCACCAGCCGCAGATTGTGCAGGATGAGCGCATCGCGGGCGTCTGCCTCTCCGGCGGCCATGCGGGCCAGCAGGGCTTTTTCCTCGGCGGGGGAGAGGGGAGAGGGCAGGCTGGCGGTGCCGGCCAGATACTGCACGCCGCCGCAAAACCGCAGCCGCGCACACAGGCGGTGCCAGAGCTGCCGCAAAAACTGGAACATGAGCAGTCCTCCCTATAATAAGTATTATAAGAGCAGCTGTGCCGCATCCTCGCCGTACAGCAGCTCCCATGCAGGGTCCGGCGGCGTGGGGCAGCAGAACGCCGCCAGCAGCCCGCCTGCGCGGTCTTTGCCCAACTGCAGGGCAGCGGGCAGGGCAGGCAGCATGCTCTGGCCGTGGATGCTGCGGCAGGGCACCAGATGCACCCCCAGCTCCGGCGGGGGCGGGGCTGTGCTGTGGGCAAACCAGCCATCGAGATACTGCCGGGCCGCCTGCGGCAGGCGGTGCCGCACGGCCGGGTACTGCACCAGCACCACGGCCTTGCCGCTCAACGGCTCTTGCAGGGCAAAGCCGGTGTCGTGGAAGGCCTGTACCGGCAGCTGCACCCCGGCCACCTCCAGCGTGGCGGGCACGCTGGGCGCGCCGCTGCGGCCAAAGCAGTACAGCAGGGCCCGCAGTACGGCATACACCCCCGCACAGCTGGCCAGCAGCCGCCCCGGTGACAGCGGCAGGGCTACGCTCAGGTTGCGGCTCTGCACGCCGGGCAGCACCACCGCTCCGCACAAAAGCAGGTTGAGCAGTGCATACCAGCCCCACAGCCGCCAAAAACTCCGGCCCGGCACCCCGTAGGCCGCCGCCACCACCCCCCAACCTGTGAAAATTTGGTAGCACACCGCCCACCCCGGGGGCAGCTCCGGGGCCAGCAGTATCAGTGCCGTCAGGGCTGCCGCCCCGGCCCCGGCCCACAGCCGCCAGCGACTGCACAGCTGGCCGCACAATAGCCCGGCTGCCAGCAAAAATAACGCCCCAATGACAAAGTTTGTCAGCAGCAATTGGTCCACATATACCACGCTTTTCAACGGCAGGCCCCCCTTGGTGCCAGTGTACCGCCCCGGGGCAAAAAAACATGTCAAAACCGGAAAACCGCCTGCGGACTGTACAAAAGCAATACTTTTATAGACCTTATTTCACATTTTTTACACTTTTTGCAAAAAGGTACTTGAACATTTCTGGAAAGTGTGGTATATTATTGCCATCCTAGTAAGGATTGGTGAGCACACGAAAGTGAGCTTGCAAAATATCTTTCTACATTTTGAAGGGAGTAATTCATTATGATGATGCCTGCAAACTTTTCCGCAATCTCTGAGAACGAGATGACCTACGTCAACGGTGGCGCTAGCCTGGCTGACATCCTGGCCCCCGAGCTGAAGGTCGAGAACTGGCAGAAGTTCAACACCAACATGGTTACCATCATCGGTAACAGCTTCATGAGCAAGTACATCGGCAACACTGTCGGCGTTCTGTTCAACGGCGCTTACAAGCCCGGCAACCTGGGCAACGCATGGCTCACCGACGTCAAGGGTGCTTACGGCACCGGCTCCGAAGCTGGCTTCGGCAAGCATGATGGTGAGCTGACCGCTGGCGACAAGTTCCTGAACGGTGCTAACGGCGTTCTGAACGCTGGCCTGCGTATGGTCGGTTCTGCTGCTGCTATCTACAACCTGGCTACCGGCACCGTGAAGAACGATGTCAGTGAGAAGGCTTGGAAGGTCGAGCTCTAATCAGCCCTTGTGACTGACTAGCTGGTTTGCCTGAGGGCAGACCAAAGAACAGGTTCTGAATGGGCCCGGAGACGAAAGTCTCCGGGCCCATTTTTGCGTACAACTCCCTCAGTCGCCTGCGGCGACAGCTCCCTCTGGGAGGGAGCCTTTTTTGTTGGTACGGGAAACTTGGCCGGGCTGCCAAAAGCCTCCCTCCGGGAGAAAGATTTCCCCCGGCCGGGGCCGCAGAATTGTTTTGACAATAGCCTGGGATGTGATACAATAAACTCATATCGTCCGGTTGGGACCGGACCAAAGGAGGAACAAAAAATGAGATCATGGAACTACAAGCTGCTGTGCGGGGCGGTGTGCCTGGCACAGCTGGCCTGCCTGAGCCTGCCCGTATGGGCAGCACAAAATTCGGCGGCGTTCACCCGGCAGACCACCCTGCAGCAGCTGCGGGATGACCCGGCCATCCAGTCGTCTGGCTACTATACTTACTGCCGTGAGCTGAGCGGCCTTGGCAACGAATACTGGAAGAACAAAACGCTGGAACAGTACATGCGCCCGGAGCTGGTGGATGACAGCGTGGCGGCCATGAATCTGGTGGCGGAAAATACCCGCAATGGGGTACAGGTGACCTGGCAGGTGTACAGCCCGGAAGAGATCGCGGCAAACTCTTCACTGGGGTGTGTGCAGCTGTATTATTTCCCAGGCAAGGAGCCGGGCGGCAAGTACGCGCTGGTGGTGCCCGGCAACGGCAGCACCATGACCTCCGAGATGGAAGAGGGCGGCTCCACGGCCTACCAGCTGCATGAACAGGGCTACACCGTGTTCGTGCTGCGGTACCGCACCTGGATCGACATGGGCGACAATGCGCCCATTCAGGATCTTGCCAATGCGGTAAAGTTTATCACGGCCCATGCCGGGCAGTTCGGTGTGCAGCCGGAAAATTATGCACTGGTGGGCTATTCCTCTGGCGGACAGATTGCAGGAATCTTTGCAAACAAGGAACGGGGCTATGGCTCCTATCAGGTGGAAAGACCCGGTGCACTGTTGTTGGGTTACCCGGTGGTGGACCTGACAGTGATGAAGCCGCTTTACCACATTCTGTATGACATTGGCACCTGCGGCTGGCGTTACTACTGGGCAAATCTGTGTAATATGGTAGACGCAGACTATCCGCCTGTGTACTTCTGGTGGGGGAAAAACGATGTTGTGCTGAGCTCTGCCGAGATGCCTGGCCAGCACAGGGATTTTGACCGGACCTTGGAGCGAAACAACATTCCCCATCAGATGGTCGTTTATCAGAATGCCCCGCACAGCATCGGCACCGGCAACGGCACCGATGCAGAGGGCTGGATGACGGATGCGGTGGCTTTCTGGGAAGCACATACCACCGGCTGATTCAAAACGGAAAGGAATGGGTGAAATGTTCGGACATCTGCTGAAACGCGGTGCAGTCGTGCTGTGCCTTGCGGCCGTTCTGGCTCTGCCGGCCTATGCGGAAGGGCGCATCACCACCGATATGACCATGAAGGAGATCCGCTCCGACCCGGCCATTGCGGGCAGCGGGGTCTCCACCTATTGCAAAGGGGATGCGGACAGCCTTGCACTGCGCCGCCTGTATGAAAACAAGACCCTTCTGGACTATGTGGGTGAGACCACGGCACAGGACAGCGCCGACGGCCTGAACATCGTCATTGAGAACTACGAAGCCGGTAAGCAGGTGACCTGGCAGGTGTACAGCCCGGAAGAGGTCGCAGCCGACTCCTCGCTGGGCTGTGTGCAGCTGTTCTGGTTCCCCGGCACGAATGCCGATGGCAAATATGCGCTGGTAGTGGGCGGCAATGCGGCCATGAAAAGCGGCGACCTGAACGAGGGCATTGCTGTGGCAGCGAAGCTGAACAAGATGGGCTATAGCGTCTTTGTGCTGCGGTATCGCATTCTGTGGGGTATCAGCAACAACGGCCCCCTGCAGGATCTGGCCGGGCGGTGCAGTTCATCACGAACCATGCACAGCAGTTCGGCGTGCAGCCGGAAAACTATGCCCTCGTGGGCTTTTCCTCCGGCGGGCAGCTGTGCGGGCTGTTCAGTTCGGATAAGCGCTATGGCTACAAGGCCTATGATGTGCCAAAGCCCGGTGCACTGCTGATGGGCTACCCCGTCAACGATTTTGCGGAGATCAAGCCGGTGTACCATGCCGTGATGGACCCGGCATCCTGCAGATGGAGGTATTACTGGTCGGATATCTCAGGTGGCATCACACCGGACTTCCCGCCGACCTATTTCTGGTACGGCAAGAATGATGTTACCCTGAAGACTCTGGGATATCCGTTCCAGGGTCCGGCCGTCCGGAAGGCGTTGGAGGCAAACGGTGTGCCCTGTGAGGTGCATGTCTATGAAAATGCACCCCATGCCATCGGCACCGGCAATGGCACCGATGCAGAGGGCTGGATGACGGATGCGGTGGCTTTCTGGGAGCAGCACACTTCCTGAAATATCGGAATTTGAATTTATAAAAAAGGGGATGCTTTTATGCAAAACAAGATCTCTCGCCGCCAGTTTCTGCAGGTGACCGGTGCTTCGGCCGCTGCGCTGCTGCTGGCCGGTCTGCCGGTGGAGGCCTCTGCCGCATCGGGCCATCTGACCGTTACGCCGGATACCCTCGTCTCTGACCTGCGTGCCGACCCGACATTCGCCGCCAGCGGCGTGTGGACCTGGCAGAGTGCCGTGGACAGCCCGGACACCCCGGAAGCAGGTACCACGCTGTCGGACTATGTGGGCGCCAACATGGCACAGGACAGCGCCGACGCCCTGAACGATCTGGCCGATACCTATGAAGCCGGCACTCAGGTGACTTATAAAGTGTACTCCCCGGAGGAGATCGCCGCAGACGCCACCCGTGATGGCGTGGAACTGTATTACTGGCCGTCGGAAGTGCCCGGCAGCAAGTTTGTGGTGGTCATGTCCGGCAATGTGCTCAACAAGACTTCCAATATGTCCGAGGGCTATGCCACGGCATGGCGGCTGCACCAGATGGGCTACGCAGCCTTCGTGCTGCGCTACCGCGTGTTCCTCAAGGCAAAGGACAACGCCCCGGTGGCTGACCTTGGCAACGCTATCCGGTTCATCACCACTCATGCAGACCAGTTCAATGTGCAGCCGGAAAACTACGCCCTGCTGGGCTATTCCTCCGGCGGCCATCTGGCCGGTGTGTTCTCCGGCGACGAACTGGGCTACAAGCACTATGGGGTACCCAAGCCCGGTGCTTTGCTGCTGGGCTATCCCATCAACAATTTCTTTGAGTATAAGCCGGTCTATCATGCCGCCATCGACCCCTTTGTACTGGAGGGCCGGTACTATGAACTGAACATCTCTGACTGTGTCACCGACGATTACCCGCCGGTGTATCACTGGTACGGCGAGAACGATTATGTGTTCCCGCTGCTGTGCTACCCGGCTCAGCGCCCGGCGCTGAGCCGCGCACTGGAAAAGCACCATGTGCCCTGCAAAGAGGTGCTGTTCCCCAATGCGACCCACGGCGTGGGTACCGGCGCAGGCACCGATGCCGATGGCTGGATGCTGGACGCTGCGAACTTCTGGGAGACCCAGATCAACGGCTGAATCTGAACAAAAGAGGAGCGGAATGCAATGAAGAACCTGAATGCCTGTCTGGCAAGCCTGAACCTCGGCCTGCCGGATGATGTGCGCCGCCTGAAAGAGGCGGGCTATTATACCGAGGCCATTGCCTGCATTGACACCTACCTGGCGGAGGACTGGACAAAGACCCAGAACCAGCCGGTGCAGCCTGCCGGCCCTCTGCCGGAAAACCCCACGCCCCGCGGGGTGGATGCCATGCGGGATGCTCTGCTGGCCCAGCGGGAGATCCTGCGCCGTCTGCCGCTGGACTATACGGTGCCCGAAGCACAGGCGCTGGAACTGCTGCAGGACCTTGTGCGGGACTTTACCCCGGAGGAATTCCGGGCACTGGACCGCGCCGGGGCCATGGACTGGCGGTTCGTGGAAGGGGAAAAGCGGTACATCCGCTCCTTTGCCGAGACCCTGTTGGCCACCCACCCGGAGCTGGCAGAACGGCAGCTGGATCCGCCTTTGCAGTACCCCAGCTGGGAGCGGTATGAGCCGGAGCACGAGCAGATGGTGCGCACCGGCGCAGTCAGCGCGGACATCACGCTGGAGACCAGCATCGGCATGAGCGACGAAGCCTTTGCCGCTGCCCTTGCGGCTGCAAAGCAGCAGGGCCGCAGCACCGTGCACGTCCGGGTGTGGCTGCCGCTCCCGGCGGCCTGCCCGGCACAGAGCAATATCACGCTGGATTCCTTCACCGAGCCGCCCACCTGCATTGCCCCGGAAGATGCTGCCCAGCGCACGGCGTACTGGGAGGCCGACCTTGCCGAGAACCGGCGTTTTGGCGCGGTGTACAGCTACCGTACCATGGCCCGCTATGCCGACCCGCTGCACATGCAGGCGGACCCCGTGCAGCCGGATTTTGACACGCAGGAGGAGCTGCCACATCTGGAGTTCACGCCCTATCTGCGGGCACTGGCGGCCCAGCTCACCCAGGGGCTCACCGACCCGGTGCAGAAGGCAAAGCGCATCTACGACTATGTGACCCTCAACACCCACTACCACTACCAGCCGCCCTACTTCGTGCAGGAAAACATCACCGACGGCTGTGCCCACAACCGCCGGGGAGACTGCGGCATCATGGCCTCCACCTTCATCGTGCTGTGCCGTCTGGCCGGCATCCCGGCCCAGTGGCAGAGCGGTCTGGTGGTGCGGCGGGAGATGGTGGGCTGCCACGACTGGGCCGCGTTCTACATCGCGCCCCAGGGCTGGATGTATGCCGACTGCTCGGCAGGTGCCTCCATGGCCCGCGCCGGGAATGAGAAGATGCGCCTGCACTACTTTGGCAATCTGGACACCGGGCGCATGGTGGCCAACCGTGCCCTCTGTGCGCCCTTTGACCCGCCCATGTGCTCCTTCCGCGCCGACCCCTGTGACAATCAGGTGGGCGAGGTGGAAGCCGACGGTGTGGGCCTGTACGGCGAGCAGCTGCAGTGGAACCAGACGCTGCGCCGCTACGAGACACTGTAAAAAGCAAAAGGTCCGGGCTTTGCATCTGCACGGCCCGGATCTTGGATTTTATAAGGAGATACCCTATGGAATTTCTTGCATTACTCTACACCGTTCTGCTGGTGGCCATCTGCCTGCTGCAGGCACTGCTGCTGTACCGCTCCGGCAAACTGGCACCCCGGCAGGACGACGAAGCCCTCAAAGAGTGGGTGCGTCAGCAGCTGGACGCCCAGTCGAAGCTCTTTGCCCAGAAGCAGGCCGAGCTGGCCCGGCAGAACTACGATGCCATGCGCGGCATCAGCGAAACGCTGCAGACCGCTGTGCAGGGTATGAGCAGCACCCTGAATGCCGGGCAGGCCGCGCAGCAGCAGACCATGGAACAGCGCCTGCAGGGGCTGGAAGCTTCCAACGCTCGCAAGCTGGAAGAAATGCGCAAAACGCTGGCCGAAAGCATGGCCGCCCTGCAGGCACAGAATGCCCAGAAGCTGGACGAGATCCGCTGCACGGTGGACGAACAGCTGCAGGATGCCCTGCAGAAGCGGGTGACCGAGAGCTTCAAGGCGGTCAACGCCCAGCTGGAACAGGTGTACAAGGGCCTGGGTGAGATGCAGAGCCTTGCCGCCGATGTGGGCGGCCTGAAACAGGTGCTGTCGGGCGTCAAGACCCGCGGCATCCTGGGCGAGATCCAGCTGGGAGCCATTCTGGAAGAAATTCTGGCCCCAGAGCAGTACGACACCAATGTGGCCACCATCCCCGGCAGCGCCCAGCGGGTGGAGTACGCTATCAAAATGCCGGGTGCCGACGGCGGCAGCGTCTGGCTGCCGATCGACTCCAAGTTCCCCGGTGATACCTACGCCCACCTGCAGGATGCGCAGGCATCCGGCGATGCGCAGGCTGTGGAAAACGCCCGCCATGCACTGGAACTGGTGCTGCGCAGCGAAGCCAAGGACATCCGCGAAAAGTATGTGGAGCCGCCGTATACCACAGCCTTCGGCATCCTGTTTCTGCCCTTCGAGGGCCTGTACGCCGAAGTGGTGAATGCGGGCCTGCTGGAGGTGCTGCAGCGGGACTATCAGGTGAACGTGGCCGGCCCCAGCACCATGGCGGCCCTGCTCAACAGCCTGCAGATGGGCTTCAAGACCCTTGCCATCCAGAAGCGTTCGGGCGAGGTGTGGCAGCTGCTGGGTGCCGTCAAGACTGAGTTCGACAAGTTCGGGCAGGGGCTTTCCAAGCTGCAGCAGCGTTTGCGCCAGACCGACGAAGAGCTGGACAACCTTATCGGCGTGCGCAGCCGTGCCATCAGCCGCAAATTGCGGGCCGTACAGACGATGGATGACGCCAGCGCTGCGGCCCTGCTGGAGCTGGACACCGAGCCGGGCCGCCCCGTGTCTGCCCGCCTGCCGGAAAGCAGGGGCGATGAATAACGGTTGTGGTCAGGGGTCCGGGAGGAAAAAGCCGCAGATCCCTCTTGCTAAATTTCTGACGATATGCTATACTAGGAATTGTTCTTAAGAAGAATCGGCCGCTTTCTGCGGCACAGCATAAAAATAAAGGAGCATGGGATTTATGAGCGTACAGAAGATCAGCAATGCCATTCTGGGCGTGGGGGTGGACGATACCACCATCGACCTGTTTGAAAGTCAGTACCCGGTGCCTACCGGCGTCAGCTACAACTCCTATGTCATTCTGGATGAAAAGGTCGCCATTCTGGACACGGTGGACAACCGTGCCACGGATGCCTGGCTGGCAAACCTCACCGAAGCGCTGGGCGACCGCAAGCCGGAATATCTGGTGGTCTCCCACATGGAGCCGGACCATGGTGCCAACATTGCCCGCCTGGCCGCTAAGTACCCGGACATGAAGGTGGTGGGCAACGCCAAGACCTTTGTGTATATGGAGCAGTTCTTCGGCCCGGATGCCGTGGCCAAGGAGCGCCGTGTGGTGGTGAAGGACGGCGAGAGCTTGTCTCTGGGGAGCCACACCCTCACCTTTGTGTTTGCACCCATGGTGCACTGGCCGGAGGTCATGGTCAGCTATGAGAGCAGCGAAAAGGTGCTGTTCTCCGCCGACGGTTTTGGCCGCTTCGGGGCGGTGGCAAAGTTTGACGAAAAGGCCGACTGGGCCAGCGAAGCCCGCCGGTATTACCTGAACATCGTGGGCAAGTACGGCCCGCAGGTGCAGGCACTGCTCAAAAAGGCAGCCGCACTGGATATTGCCACCATCTGCCCGCTGCACGGCCCGGTGCTCACCGGGGACCTGGGCAAGTATCTGGCCTATTATGATACCTGGTCCAGCTACAAGCCGGAGGAGCCGGAAAAGATCCTTGTGGCCAGTGCTTCCATCCACGGCCATACCCGCGCCGCGGCCCACACCATGGCCGAAAAGCTGCGTGCCAAGGGCGTAAAGGTGGTGGAGATGGACCTGACCCGCACCGATGTGTCCTACGCCGTCACCGAGGCATTCCGCTGCGGAAAGATCGTTCTGGCCTGCGCCACCTATGACGGCTTCCTCTTCCCGCCGATGGAGTCCCTGCTGACCCACCTCAAGACCAAGGCGTTCCAGAACCGTACCGTCGGCCTGATGGAGAACGGCACCTGGGCTCCCATGGCTGCCAAACTCATGCGCGCCGAGCTGGAAGGCATGAAGAACATCACGGTCTGCGAGAACGTGGTCACCATCCGCTCTGCTGCCAATGCTGCTGCGGAAGCCCAGATGGACGCTCTGGCCGACGAGATCGTGGCAAACTAAGCCCCAAAAGCGCGTAAAATCAGAAAAGACAAGCTGCCCGCATACCGGATGTGACAAGATCACACGGTATGCGGGCAGCTTTTTATCGGGGTGCAGGACTGCAGCGAGAGGACGGGAATGCTCTGTCATTCTTGCGCGGAAATCTGAACTACGACGGAAATTTCGGTCGGATGGTACGGCCCGGCATATTACGGGAGATCTGCTGAAATACATTTTAGCTGTCGGAAACGATAAATCCGTGTTCGCGGATCATCTGTTCCAGCTCGGTTCGGTCAATACACCGCAGTTAAAAGCGGCCATCAAGCCGGAGCCAAAAGAGATGGACGGCGGGCCTTTGGGGCGTTCTGATAGCGGTTGATATAAATGTACCGGCTCCAGTACGCCCAGTATTCCTCCATGGTGGAGTAGGGGTAGAACCCGCCGGAATACATATCCGTAAAGCCGTATTTGCTGGCAAAATTGGAGAAATATGTTCGGAATCGTTCCCCGGCGTAGGTGAACCCGGCGGAGGTGGACAGCCCGGCTCCTGCGCCGATGATGACGGCATCAGCCTCGTGCAGGGCCTTTTTGAGCTGCTCAGGCTGTGAGCAGTCGGGTGTAGATTTCCTTGTCCAAATCTTTGAAAACATTGAGCAGTGCGCGCAGCAGCTGCTTCTGCCCGGCGGCATCGTCCGGGACGGCCAGCTGCCGGTATTCGGGGGCTTCTGCCAGCAGGCTGCTGAGCAAAAAACGGCGGCGTTCGGTCTGGGTCATAGAAAGACCTCCTTTGCGGTACCAAACGGCAAAACGCCCTGAAAACAGCGTTTCCAAGGCGATCTGCACGAAACGGGAATCAGAACTCGTAGGGAGGGTTGCCGGAGAAGTCGGCAATGGCACTGTGAGCATCCTCCAGGATTATTGCATTGGGTGTGCGGGGCATCTCGGCGTGCCCCGGCTGACGAGGCCATGATACACCCCTTTTTGCCCGGCGTAAAGTACGCACAATGCGGTAACCTGGTTACCGGTGGGTGACTTTTGACCGGTTACGATTCGGAAACTTTTGCGGTGAACCGCCGATTTCTCGCAATTTGGACTGCGAAAAAATTTTTGAGCCGGATGTGCGGGGCGTCCGCCCCCTGCTTGACAAGCACCGCGTCTGTGCCGTAAAATAGAAAAAACGGCCCGCGAGGGGCCGGAGGGGAGAAACGACAGATGTGTACCAAAAAGGAACTGCCGGCCTGCCCGGTGGAAACCACCCTCACCATGATCAGTGACAAATGGAAGGTGCTGATCCTGCGGGACCTGCTCACCGGCACCAAGCGTTTCGGCGAGCTGAAAAAGTCGCTGACCGGCGTGAGCCAGAAGGTGCTCACCTCCCAGCTGCGGGAGATGGAAGAAAACGGTCTGGTGGAGCGCAAGGCCTACCCGGAGGTGCCGCCCCGGGTGGAGTACAGCCTGACCCCGCTGGGCCGGAGCCTGCAGCCCATCATGGATGCCATGCGGGTGTGGGGCGAACAGTACAAACAACAGAATGCGTGACTGCACGCCGGGCAGCTGCCGTACCTGCGGCAGCACCCGGCATTTTTTGCAAAAAGGAGAAATTGCACCATGGAGCGGATCTTACTGCTGGAGGATGACAAAAGTCTGGTCACCGGGCTGGCTGCGGCCCTGCTGGCGGCAGAATGTGCGGCGTGGGCCGTGTGCCCGGCGTCGTGTGGCGGGTACCCTTCGGGCTGCTGGCAGTGCTCTGTCTGTTCGTGGCAGGTGCAGCGGCGCTTGCGGTGCACGGCCCGGTGAAGCGATTGCAGGCAATGCCCGTCACAGCAGCCATCAACGAACTCTGACAAACAAAAAACAAGCGCCGGAGCGCTCCCTTTTGCGGGAATGCTCCGGCGCTTTTGGGTGTAACTCAGTCCAGCACGGGAATGTCCAGCCCGAATTCCAGCGGGCGGAACCGGGGGCAGACGTTTTCGGTGATGGAGATCACCGAGGCGGCCAGACGGCTGCCGATCTCGCAGGAGGCGGGCAGGTTCTTGCCGTAGGTCAGGCCGATGACCGTACCGGCAAAGAAGGCGTCACCGGCACCGGTGGTGTCGATCACATCCACCTTCTTGGCGGGCACAACGCCGCTTTCGCCGTTGGCGCGGGCATACACGGCACCCTGCCCGCCCATGGTGACCACCATGCAGGGGATGTTGGCGCTGTGCACGTTGGCGGCCAGCACCTCCCGCATGGCAGCGGGGGAAAGGTGGTCGTAATCGTCCGAGAAGAGCAGCCCGGCTTCCTGCTGGTTGCACACAAAGCAGTCCACCTGCTGCAAAAAGTCGCGGCGTTCCATGGCGATGCTCATGTTGGAGATGGCCGCGTAGACCCGCTTGTTGTACTTTTTGGCAAAGCGCAGCACCTGCTTGACCGTCTCTTTTTCCAGATCCAGCTCCAGCGCAATGCTGTCGCAGTCCTTGAAGATCTCGTCTCCCTGCTCTTTCAGCAGAGCGGTGAGGGGAGTGGTGTCCGGGCGCTTGGAGATGGAGGCGCATACGTCACCGTCGTTGTTGAACACGGCCAGCCAGGTGCCCATGCCGTCCTTCACGCGGCGGATGAACTGGGTGTTCACCTTGTGGTCGCGCAGCTTGTCGATGACATCCTGGCCCATGCCGGTGTCGTCCACCAGACCCACAAAGGTGGGGCGCAGCTCCACATTGGCGATGTCCTCCACGATGTTGCGGCTCACACCACCGTGTACCTGCTCGACCCGGCCGGAGTTGCGCCCGCCCGGGATGTAGGTGGAAAGGGGGTACCCCTTGATGTCCACAAAAACGGCTCCGATGACTACGATTCCCATAGAAAAACCTTCCTGCAAAAATATTTTGCCTTCATTATACCAACTCTTTACGACAGAATCCATCCTTTTTGTCATTTCGGGCCGAAAAAGCGCGCAGAAGGCCGAACTGCCTTACAGGGCGGTGTTTGCCGTCCGAACCAGGAACTCCATGGCTTGCACGGGGTACTGCCCGGCGGCGGTCTCGCCGGTGAGCATCAGGCTGGACGCACCATCCAACACAGCATTGTAAATATCGCTCACCTCGGCGCGGGTGGGCACGGCACGGGTGCACATGCTGTCCAGCATCTGGGTGACCACCATAAAGGGCACCCCGGCGGCCCGGCAGGCGGCGGAAAGCTGTTTCTGACAGCGGGGCAGTTCCCACAGCGGCATGGCGTTGCCCAGGTCGCCGCGGGCAATGACCACCTCGTCCACGAGGGACAGAAACTCCGGCAGGGCCTGCACCCCAGCAAGGTTCTCGATCTTTGCAAAGATGCGGATCTGCGGCGCACCGGCCTCGGCCAGCGCCTGCCGCAAAGCAAGGATGTCCTGTTTCCCGCGCACGAAGGACAGCATGACCCCGGTGACGCCGCAGGAAGCTGCGATGCGCAGGTTGGCAAGGTCCTCACTTGTCAGGGTGGGCATGGGCACCGACAGACCCGGGGCGGCAATGCTCTTGCGGCTTTGCAGAACGCCGCCCCGCAGTACGGTGCAGACCAGTGCATCCGGCCCGGCGGCAGTTACTTCCACCAGCAGCTTGCCGTCGTCCAGCAAAAGCTGCTGCCCGGGGCGGGCCGCCTGCACGAGCTGGACAGGGCAGGGGATGCCGCCTGCACCCAGCTGTACCGTGCCGCCCTCCGGCAGGGTGACCGAGCTGGCCAGCCGCCCGACACGCAGTTCCGGCCCCTGCAGGTCGATGAGCAGGTCCGGAATGCCGACAGCTTGGATCATTGCCAGCCAGTCAGCGTGTTCGGCCAGCGCCCCGTGGGAAAGGTTCATGCGCAGGCCGGTCATGCCGGCGTCCACAAGGCGGCGCAGAGTTCCGGCACTGGCGCAGGCCGGGCCGATGGTTCCATAAAAATGCATAAGAGGTCCCTTCTTTCATAGATTGCGCAGGTGTTCCTGCAAAAAGCTGCACAAAAGCCGGACACAGGGGTGCTCTGCGGGCTCCGGCTGCAAAAAGGCGGCGCAGATGGGCGGCATGCCGTCCAGTGCCACGTCCTGAACATTGTCCATGCTGTGGTCGGAGGTGATCTCCAACCGGTCCAGGGCCAGGCCGTTGCGCTCCTGGGTGCGGTAAAGCACTTGATAGTATTGCTCGCCGATCTCTACCTTCGGGCGGGCACCGGCCTGCCGCAGGGTATTCCACAGCGGGGCCAGCGGCTCCGGCGCAAGGCCCGGCACCAACAGCAGCCGACCGTCCAGCTCTGCCGGGGCGATGCTGCTGCGCCCCCAGAACGGGCTGCAGCGGGGCACCAGCAGGGCTGCGGTGTGCCGGGTGAGCGCGGTGCGGGCAAGCCCGGCCGCGCAGCCGCCCAAGTCCATCACCAGCCCGGCGTCCAGCGTGCCGTTCTGCAATTGTGCACATACGGCGTCGTTGGAGAACGATGCGGTTTCCAGCGGGATGCCCGGGTATTGCTGCCGGAACTGCTCCAGCACATCCCCCAGCATGGGCAGGTAGCTGGGCACCAACGCCACACTGATGCCCAGCCGCAGGGCGGGGGACCGGATATCCTGATACGCCTGCGCGCACATCCGGTCAAATTGCTCCACCACCGGCGCGGCCTGCGCCCGGAAGCGCTGGCCCTTTTCGGTCAGGGCAAGGTGATTGCGCACATTGATGAACAGCGGGCCGCAGAGCTCGTTTTCCAGCGCGGCAATGCTGAGGCGCAGCGCCTGCCGCGACAGATACAGCCGCCCGGCCGTGCGGGTATAGTTCAGGTCCTGACACAGGGCCAGAAAATAGCGCAGCTGCTGAATGGTCATGGGAGGTTCCTTTCCAGAAATGAAACGCAAGTTTTTCTTGATACCTACAGGGATATTATAACTTCTTTTTCTTTGGTTGTAAATGTGATACTTTTAACAAGAATGGCAAAGCATTTTTGCCACTCTGGAACAAAGCACGAAGAAAAAGAAGAGAAAGGAACCTTATTATGGAAAAGATCTCCCGCAAAGGCTTTCTGAAAATCGCAGCAGCCGCTGCCATGAGCAGCGTCACCGCAGCCGGTCTGGCTGCCTGCAATGCAGCCAGCAGCTCCACCGCTGCTGCATCTTCCGGTGCAGCCGGCATCTACACCCCCGGCACCTACACCGCCACCGCCAAGGGCATGAGCGAGATCACCGCCACGGTGACCTTTGACGCTGCCAGCATCACCAAGGTGGAGCTGGACCTGTCCGGCGAGACCGACAGCATCGGCCAGGCCGCCAAGGACAAGCTGATCGAGCAGGTGATGAACGCTCAGACCAGCCAGATCGACGGTGTGACCGGTGCCACCGTGACCAGCAAGGCTGTGCAGAATGCTGTGGCCGACTGCATCCGTCAGGCCAGCGGCGGTGCCATCAACCCCGCTGAGCAGACCACCGAGGAGACTGCCTCCACCGCCGACTGGCTGGGCGAGGAGCCCGAAGTGGCCGAGAGCGACATCAAGCAGACCGTGGAGTGTGAGGTGCTGGTGGTGGGTGCCGGTTCCTCCGGCAGCTTTGCCGCTGCCGCCGCGGCCGAGGCCGGTGCCAAGACCATCCTGATCGAAAAGTTCGGCCACGACATGGCCAGCGGCATCCGCGACACGCTGGCTGCCTGCGGCTCCAAGCAGCAGCAGGAGGACGGCGATGACGTGAACAAGAAGGACGCTGTGCGCTACCTGTGCAATTGGAGCCAGGGCTATACCCGCCGCAGCCTGGCACAGGTGTGGGCAGACCGCAGCGGTGAGACCATCGACTGGTTCACCGACGTACTGGCCGAGAGCGGCATCGACTTCCGCCACGAGATCGACGAAAAGCGTGGCAACGACAACTACGAGGTGCTGGACGTGGGCCACAGCACCCAGTACGGCGACGAGTACAGCGAGCAGCTGACCATGGACGCCGTGCTCAAGCACGCCGAGGCCGACGGTCTGGAAGTGCAGTACGAGATCACCATGGTCAAGCTGGAAAAGGACGGCAACCGCGTCACCGGCCTGATTGCCAAGAATGCCAACGACGAGTATGTGCGCTACAACGCATCCAAGGGCGTCATTCTGGCCTGCGGCGGCTACAGCGGCAATGAAACCATGATGAACGCCCTGCAGCCCCAGAGCGTGGAGCAGACCTGCATCAACTATTCCAAGCCCGGTGCCAAGGGCGACGGTATCAAGGCCTGCCTGTGGGCCGGTGCCATCATGGACCAGACCCACACCTCCATGATCTTTGACCGCGGTGCCATCAAGCCGGACCAGACCGGCGAGTACGGCAAGGCCAGCGATGGCGCGCTGTTCTGGATGGGCAGCCAGCCGTTCCTGAAGGTGAACCTGAACGGTGAGCGCTTCATGAACGAGTACATGCCTTACGATCTGGTGCTGCACGCTGCAGCCAGCCAGCCCTACCACACCTACTGCACTGTGTGGGACAGCAAGTACCCCGAGGATGTGGAGCACTTTGCCACCCACGGCTGCAGCCGTCTGTACCCGCATGTGAACGGCACCGCTCCGGTGTTCCCCATTGAGTACATCGAGGGCATGAACGCCGATCTGCAGGACCAGGGTTACATCGTGCAGGCCGACACCGTGGAGGAGCTGGCCGACAAGCTGGGCCTGCCCAAGGACACCTTCACCGCAACGGTGGATCGCTACAATGAGCTGGCTGCCAAGGGCGAGGACGAGGATTACGGTAAGGAGGACTATCGTCTGTCCACCCTGAGCGAAGCTCCCTTCTACGGCGTCCGTCAGGCCGGCGGCTATCTGATCTGCACCATCGACGGCATCCAGATCGACGACAATATGCACGCCATTGATCAGGACTTCAAGGCCATCCCCGGCCTGTATGTCATCGGCGACATGAGTGGTAACTACTTCTCCGGCAGCTATCCCAGCCTGATGGCAGGTGCCGCCGCAGGCCGCAGCGCCACCTTCGGCCGCTTTGCCGGTCAGAACGCTGCCGCCGGCATCTGATCCGGAGCGCCCGCAACACGACACGCTGTGTGAAGCAATAAAAAATGCGAACGAGAGCAGAAATGCTTTCGTTCGCATTTTTTGTTTACGGAAAGAACGCTTATTCTTCCACGATGATCTTATCCTTGGCGTAGTCCAAAGCAAGCCCGATCAGCTCATTGCGGGAGCGATTTGTTTTTCCGGCAAGATCATCGTAGAAATCGACGATTGACTTGTCTACGCGAATCGTAAATGTAACAGGTTCGGAGAGCTTTTTAATTCTGAGTTCATCCATTATTATCACCCCAATACTATTATGAGGTGAATTTTGCTTGAAGTGAATGCCATATTACGGTTCGTAAATAAACATAAAGTGGTATAATATATGGTGAGAACTGATCTTGCTTCCTGAATGCGTCGGAATGTGCCGAAAAACAACACATTCTGGGAATTGCTGCACAGAGAAACAGGAGGTACGATCAAACCGTAAAATAGCCGGGTGACCGGCAAACAGAGGAGGATGTGTGCGATGAAAAAACAATTCCGGATTCTTGCAGCGGCACTGGCCCTGTGCCTGAGCCTGTTGTGCTGCCCGGCGGCCTTTGCGGCGGTGGACAGCAGTTCCTGCCAGACGGTACCCTATGCGAAGGCAACGTCTCAGCCGCTGGGACAGCCTATCACTATTACCGGTACGCCCAATTACAGTGCGGCTACCAGCAACGATACTGCATTTGTTTTTGGCTTTGACACCGCCGACGGCGTGTGGTATGTGGCCGTGCAGAAGTCGAAATTTGATGCCTTCAAGGCGGCGGCCCCGGCACAGCAGATGACCCTGTACGGCGTGTATGCCGGCACACTGGACGTGAACGGCATGCCCATTCTGGACATCCAGAATGGCTCGGTGCTGCTGAACGGCACCACCAGCGACACGACAGCTTTGTACACGGACGGGCAGAAAAAGCTGGATGCCCAGAAGGCCGCCGCTGCCGCCAGCAGCAAAAAGACCACGACCACTTCCGGCAGCAAAAAGAGCACGGGCAGTGCATCTTCCGGCCAGACGACCAGCCAGATGGTGTGGATCCCCACCCATGGCGGCAAGAAGTACCACAGCAACCCCAACTGCAGCGGAATGAAAGGCCCTGAGAAAGTGAGCCTGTCCACTGCAAAATCCCGCGGATTCACGGCTTGCAAAAAGTGCTACTGAGCATAAAAGAAAGGACCGCTGCGATCTCTCCGGAGGCCGCAGCGGTCTTTTGCGTTTTGTGATAAAACTCAGCTCCGGCGCTTGGCCAGTACCGCCGTCCCGCTGGCAGCGGTCAGGACGCCCAGCAGGGCAAGCCCAGCACCCGCCTGCCCGAAGAGATCGCCCACGGAACCCACAAAGGGACTTGCGGGGATCATCAGGATGCTGTAGGCCATGCTGTCCACACTGATGAGGTTGACCCCGAAATCCTGCATGACCTGCAAGGTAGACAACACATCGGCGGCATTGCGGCCGAACCGAGACAGTTTGAACACCAAAACGTAGGAAACACCATCTTTTCCTGATTTGATGTCCTCCATCATTCGGCAAAAAGAGGCACGGCCTTCGATGGATTTGCCCGATTTACCGGCATCCTCATACCCGCCAACAATCTGGTAATCGTTGAAGTCAGCGTATGCTTTCATCCGGGCTTTCTGGGCATCCAGCGAATAGCCGTCGATTTGCATCGTGGTAGACACGCGAGTGTAAATGTAAACTTTTGTTTTTTCCTGTGACATAAGAAATCCTTACGCTACAGTTATTTCTTGTCGATTTTCTGCTCCAAAAACTTAAGGGAATCCAGATAATCCTGCTCCACATCGCTGAGGGTTTTAGCTTTGTATTTCCGATATGCGGTAGTAGCCTTGTCTACTGCCTGCTTGTGAGTAACGCTGCCATTGCCAATAAGCAACTGTTCACCGCTCA
>ENA-ORUG01000470-ORUG01000470.1-human-gut-metagenome-genome-assembly--contig:-NODE-470-length-47113-cov-3.679204_pt1 | contig 47113 bp, 42 predicted proteins | sample MGYA00242079_ERZ509207 | MGnify/ENA primary metagenome ERZ509207 (study PRJEB26280, sample SAMEA2338780) | human gut metagenome | biome: human gut; feature: human-associated habitat; material: faeces...
TAGAAACTGGCACAAGGGCAACCTGGATGTCGTCCAGGGTTACATCAGCCATTCGTTTCTCGCCCAGCTCCTTGATAATATGCCGCCGCACCTTGGATGTATAATCAATCAATGTGGTGGCACGGATATGGACAGACTGCATAGAAAAAAAGATGCCGGCGCTCAAGTCGCACCGCAGAAAACGGACGCTTCCCAGGTCGCTGCAGCAGCTGATGGAATACAGATAACGCCTGATATGTGGCAGACAGCGCCTGAAGAATCAAAAGACAGTGAAAGAGTGTCGAGAAAGAGCTTGACCTTTGCGCAGGACGTATGGCAGAGACTGAGAAAAAATAAGGTGGCTCTTGTCAGCTTTATAATCATCATCATATTGATACTCAGCGCAATCATAGTACCCTATTTCTGGAAGTTTTCGTATTCCGACCAGAATCTGGACTTTGCCAACATACCGCCCACTATGAAATGCTACGACATAGGCGGCGACACGCTGCTTTACATAACTAAAGATTACCGAGCGATACTCGTATCAGAAGACGGAGACCTTTTGTCGGCTTGCGAACAGAAAAAGAGTACAGACGACAGGATAAATGTCTACGATGTAAACGGAAAAGATCTTGTAATCGACTACAGCCTGTATTTCGAGGCCAACGATAATTATTCAAAACTCGAAAGACGGGCGCAGAAAGACTCTTCGGTGAATCTGGCTGAAGCGCGCCATGAGCTGAACAATACGCCCGAGTATATTCTTAAATACGATGGGCAGGAACTGACAGAACAGACCACCGTCAGGAACAAAACATATATCTTCGGTTCTGACAACCTGGGTAGAGACGTGTTCATAAGAATCATATATGGAGCGAGAATTTCTCTGACCATAGGTTTTGTAGCAGCCATAGTGAACTTTCTCATAGGCGTTTTCTACGGCGGAATCTCCGGATATTTCGGCGGTATGGTAGACAGCATAATGATGCGTGTGGTTGAGATAATAAGCGCAATACCGATGATGCTGTATGTGATACTTCTGATGGTGATAATGGAACCGGGCCTCAAGACGATAATAGTAGCGCTGAGCATTACCTATTGGGTGGCTATGGCTCGTATAGTCAGAGCACAGGTACTGACCATGCGTGAGCAGGAATTCGTACTGGCAGCCAAGACTCTCGGCGCGGGTACTAGGAGGATACTCACAAAACACCTCATACCTAACATAATGGGTCCGGTAATGGTGGCCTTGACCATGCAGATACCAAATGCAATATTTACCGAAGCTTTCCTGAGTTTCGTAGGATTGGGAGTGTCAGCGCCTATACCCTCATGGGGAAAACTGTGCAACGATGCCCTTGCCGGAATGTTTACATACCCGTATCAACTTCTGTTCCCGGCTCTCATCATTTCCATTACCATTCTCGCGTTCAACCTGTTTGGCGATGGCTTGAGGGATGCTCTTGACCCTACACAGAGAAAATAGGAGGCAGAAAAATGACGGAAATTTTAAAAGTAAAAGATCTGAGGATTTCCTTCTTCACTCATGTAGGAGAAGTCAAAGCCATACGCGGAATAAATTTTTCTGTTGAGAAAGGCCAGATAGTAGGAATAGTAGGCGAATCGGGCAGCGGCAAAAGCGTTACTTCACTTTCGGTGATGGGTTTGCTGCAGCAGCCTGGACGCGTTACGGGCGGCGAGATCCTGTTCAAAGGAGAAAATCTGCTCAAAAAATCAAAAAGAGACATGGTAAATCTGAGAGGAAACGAAATATCCATGATATTTCAGGATCCTATGACCAGCATGAATCCTGTATATACAGTGGGCAGACAGATAGAAGAAGCTATTTCAAACCACATGAAGCTGAGCAGAGAAGAATTGCGAGCCAAGACTATCGAAATGCTTGATCTGGTGAAGATACCCTCTCCTGAACAGAGGGTCAAGAACTATCCGCACGAATTCAGCGGAGGAATGAGACAGAGAGCCATGATTGCCATGGCCCTTGCATGCGGGCCGGATCTGCTTATCGCAGATGAACCCACTACAGCTCTTGACGTTACCATACAGGCACAGATAGTCAAGCTGATGAAAGACATAAACAGGGAACTCAACACATCAATAATTTTCATAACTCACGATCTGGGAGTAGTGGCAGACATATGCCAGAGAGTCATAGTCATGTACGGCGGCCTGATAATGGAAGAGGGAACTGTGGACGAGATTTTTTACAAGCCCAGACATCCTTATACTATGGGACTTCTTCATTCCATACCGGAGGTGTCGTCAGGAGAAAAGACCAGGCTTATACCGATAAAAGGAACGCCGCCTGACCTTTTGAATCCTCCGCCCGGATGCCCGTTTTTCGATAGGTGTGAGTACGCGATGGAAATATGCAGGAAAAAGCAGCCGCCATACTTTGAAGAAAGCGAGGGTCACAGAACCATGTGCTGGCTGCTGCATCCGGACGCTCCTTCGAACAGCAGATACGAAAAGCAGAAAGGAGGCGTTGATGTTGGAAAGTAACGTAACTGAAAAAACGCTCCTGAAAATAGAGGGCCTTAAAAAGTATTTTGTAAATAGCAGCGGCATAATCAAACGCAAAGTAGATTACATAAAAGCTGTGGACAACGTTTCGTTTTCCATAAATAAAGGTGAAACTTTCGGCCTGGTAGGCGAAAGCGGCTGCGGAAAGTCCACTTGCGGCCGTACTATCATCAGGCTGTATGAACCTACAGAGGGAAAAATTCTTTATCAGGGAAAAGATATAGCAAAGCTTCCTGAAAAGGAACTGACCCAATACCGTCAAAAAATGCAGATGATATTTCAAGACCCCTACGCTTCGCTTAACGGAAGAATGACGGTTCTGGATATAGTGGGAGAACCTCTGGACATACACGGCAAACTCAAAGGCAGCGAAAGAGAAAGCAAGATCCTCCAGCTGCTCGAAGCCGCCCTCCCGGGCCAGCTGGCGCAGGGTGGACTCGGGGTGCTGGGGGAGATAGACAGAGAAAAAGCGGCGATCCAGGGCGTCGGTCTCGAAAAAGCGGAGCACCGGAATTCATAATATGCGACGAGCCGATATCGGCTCACGACCTGTCGATGGTGCGTCATATTTCTGACAGGATAGGGGTTATGTACCTGGGCAGCATAGTTGAAACAGCAGAGAGCGATGAACTTTATGAAAACCCTGCACATCCTTACACACAGGCTTTGCTTTCATCTGTTCCGGTGCCCGACCCCAAACTCAACCGCCAGACAGAGCGCATATATCTGGAGGGTGATATACCAACGCCGCTGAATCCACCGTCAGGCTGTAAGTTCAGGACCAGATGCAGATTCGCCGGTCCAAAGTGCGCCGAAGAGACGCCGGAGATGAAAGAAATCAAGGTAGGTCATTTCGCAGCCTGTCATCTGCTTAAGTGATTTAAGCTTATCTAAAGGCAGAAATCCCGTGAGAGGATTCTGAATATAAAATGAATAAGGGAGGAACAAGGCATGTCAAAGAAACTGTTATGCACACTGCTTGTTGCCGTGATGATCGTGGCAACAGCCCTTACCGGATGCGGCGGTACTAATGACGATTCCAAAAGCAATACCGGAGAGGTAGTCTGGAATATCAAGACTAACCCTAAGAGCTGGGACCCTGGAAAAAATGCCAACGCCGAGGGAGGACACATTTCAAACAATATCTTCGAGGGATTGATGAAAGACACCGAAGACGGAACACTGGAACCTGGAGTTGCAGAAAGCTATGAACTCTCCGATGATGAAACTGTCTACACTTTCCATCTGAGAGAGGATGCCAAATGGTCCGACGGTCAGCCGGTAACAGCCCATGACTTTGAATATGCATGGAAGAGAGTCTGCAATGCCGATACAGCGGCCACGTATGCTTTCATCATGACGCCTTACATAAAAGGTGCACAGGAGTATTATGACGGAACAGGAAGCGCAGACGACGTAGGTATAAAAGCTTTAGATGATTATACTCTGGAGGTTCAGTTGAACTTTCCTGTAGCATACTTCCTTAATCTGACGTCATTCTATACGTATATGCCTGTAAGACAGGATTGCGTAGAGACTGGAGACGGATGGGAAAAAGACCCTGAAACTTGTATTTCCAACGGCCCGTTCAAGCTGGAGGAATATAAGAGCGACCTGCATATAATACTGACGAAGAATGAGGAATACTGGAATGCAGATTCTGTCAAGCTCGACAGAATAAAAGCTGTGATGATAAAAGAAACCACGACGGCTTTCCAAGGTTATCAGTCAGGCGAAATACAGTGTCTTGACGCTGTTCCTAACGAGGAAATCGCTAACTTGAAGTCCAGCGATTCCAATTTCACGATAAAACCTAGAGTTAAAAATCTGTATTTCGTGGCCAACTATGATAAGAATCCGACCAGTGACCCGAACGTAAGAAAAGCGTTGGCCCTGGCCATAGACAGAACTTCACTGGTAGAAAAAGTAACGAAGGGAGGAGAAATTCCTGCGACCGGTATAGTTCCGCCTACGCTTACGTTCTCCGACGGTTCGTCATTCAGAAAACTTGATGAAGACGGCAATCCATTGCCAGAATACGGCATAGACCCGAGCAAGGCTTTGGTTGAAGAGGCTCAGCAGCTTCTTGCCGATGCCGGATATCCGAACGGCGAGGGATTCCCTGAGATAGAACTTCTGTACAACGTAGACGAGCAGAACCAGAAGATAGCAGAAGCCGTACAAGAGATGTGGAAAGAAAATCTCAACATAGACGTAACACTGAGAAACGAGGACTTCACCACATTCAGAAAGACGGTATTTGAAGGAAACTATGATTTGGCTATAAATTCATGGGGCGGAGATTACGCAGACCCTATGACGATGCTCGACATCTTTACTTCATATTCAGATATAAACAACACCCAGTGGAGATGGCAGCCGTATGAAACCCAGCCGAACGATACGACGATGAATCCGTCAAATAAAGATTTCGACGAATACATCAAGAACGCCCAGTCTACTTCAGGAACTGAAAGAGATGAATGGCTCAGAAAAGCCGAACAACTCCTCATCGGCGATGAGATGATATGTATCCCTGTATTGTTCCCATCGCTCACACTGATAATAGACGAATCAGTGGTAGAGGGCGTATATACTACGGTAATGGGACAGTGGATGTTCGACAAGGCTGAACTGGTTGGATAACGCTTGAACAGCACTTGGATGACACTTGAACAACATTGAAAAGCATATAAAATGAGCTGAAAACAGGCCCCCGTTGCTTGACCGACAGGAACAAGCAACGGGGGTTTCGAGTTTTATGAACACTGACCTTGGCATGGCAGCTAACAAGTCAAAATTTGAGTTTGTAAATTTTTGTTTACGTTCCATCTTCTTTTTTTTTACAACACAAGTAAATTCTTGTTTACGCTTTTTGAAGAGAGAATGTGAAGAATTTTGTTGGACTTGTGAAGAACGTTGGAATTACTCGACTTAGAAAGCTTTTGGTTTGTTGGCACAATAATTGCTCTATTTTTATGTATAAAAGCGCAATTATTTTGACTTTTACCGTACTGATTATTTTAGAGGAGGTGAAAAAATGGATCAGAAACATTACGCTGACTCGATTTATGTCAATGGAGTCATTATCCCGATGACGGGAGAAGACTGCCGGGCAGAAGCGGTGGCTGTAAAGGGAGAATACATACTTGCCGCCGGCTCCCTGAACGACATAAAGAAATTTGAGGCCCCCGAGACAGAAGTAATCGATCTCAAAGGCGGCACCATGCTTCCGGGGTTTTATGACGCTAACAGTCATTTCAGCACAGGAGGACTCACAGCCCTTTATTATGCCGATATGAGAAGCGCTCTTGTCGGTGATAACACCTGTATCGACGATTATATCAAAGTGCTCAAAGAAAAGGCAAAGACTGTACCTGAGGGCAAGCCCATACTCGGCAGCGGATATGATCAGACTACTATCAAAGAAATGCGCCATCCGACCAGGTGGGAACTGGACATGGTATCTCAGACACTTCCTGTTATATGCAACCACCTTACCGCCCACAGCATGGCGGTAAACAGCAAAGCTCTTGAAATCATGGGCATTGATGAGAATACTCCTGACCCGGATGGCGGTATGATCCACAGAGATGAAAACGGAGTTCCCACAGGAGTTTTAGAAGAAGCTGCTGTTTTTTCCGTTTAGTATAATAAGGAATTTAATATATTCGGAACTCCTGAAGAACAGATGGAGAGTTTCGCCTTTAACAGCAATCTTTACGCCTCCGTGGGAATCACTACTGCCAACGAGGGATCCATCGCCAACTGGCAGCAGTATAAGAGCGCCGTTGACGCAGGAAAAATGAAGATACGTGCAGTGTTGTGGTTCGCGCCTGATGTTTTGCTGAAAGACAGACCGGTCAGCGATACGACGATGCTCACCATAGGCGGCGGAAAGGCTTTCCAGGACGGCTCAATTAACCTCTATACAGGCTATCTTACACGTCCCTACGCCAACGTAGAGGCAGGAATGAAAGAAGATTACAGAGGCTATCCGTCGATGCCGGCAGAACAGCTCAATCAGATTGTAAAACGTGTTACTGACGAAGGATACAATATGTTTATCCACTGCAATGGAGACGCCGCCATAGACGACGTGCTTTCAGCCTATGAAAAAGTCCGCGAGACACATCCCGGAGAAGACATAAGGCTTGCAGCTATTCACGCACAGACTGCAAGGCAGGATCAGCTGGAGAAAAGGATATCAAAGTTTTGCAGACTATCGTAGGAAACAGAACGGTATACAGCAGACAGTAATATTCAGACAAATAAAGTAAGCAAAGGTTTATAGGACACCTGAAGACCTAAATATATTGTGCGAGGAGTAAAAAATCATGGGAGAAACATTGAACAAAAAGAAGAAATTTTCCATGCCATATCCTTATCTGCTGATAATGATAGTTATGGTAATAATCACAATTTTGACCTATATTGTGCCTTCGGGACAATATGGCACGATGGTAAGTGAAATTACAGGACAAAGCGTAGTCGACCCCAATGCGTTCACTTATGTAGATAATGAGAACCCTGTAGGCTTCATGGACTTTTTCAGCTCGATTCACGACGGACTGGTCAACGCCGCCGGAACGTATGCTTCCCTGCTGCTGATAGCAGGTACTCTGGGAATCCTGTAGCTGACAGGCGCGCTGGACGCGGGAATCTATAAGATACTGGCGATTGCCAAGGGCAGAGAATTCACCGTAGTAGCTTTGCTGCTGGCAGCCTTCTCATCTCTGGGAGCCATCGGCATTGGAGAAGGAGGACTTCCATTCGTTCCTATCACTATTTCCGTTGTAATGGCGCTGGGCTATGACCGTATGGCAGGAGCGGCTACGGCTTTTCTTGGTCTTGCCATAGGATGGACGTCCGGACTTTTGAACATTCTTTCCACCGGCATCTGCCATCAAATGTTCGGCCTGCCGCTTTTCTCCGGCCTTGGAGTAAGAGCCCTAGGATTGCTGATATTTTATGTGATATGCTTTATCTATCTGCGCGGATATTGCAATAAGCTCAAGAAAAACCCGGAACGAAGCCTGACTGCTGAGGAATACCGGACGCAGAACGTAGAATATAAAGAAGAAAACGTAGTGGAATTCACACTGGCCAGAAAGGTTCTGCTGCTCCTTTTCGTTGTAGTTTTGGTACTTCAGGCCGTAGGCGCGGTCAAATTAGGCTGGGCGCTGCCGGAAATCGCCTCTCTGTACGTCATGTATTCTATACTGGCAGTTATCATCGGCCGGCTTAATCCTAACAACGCATGCGTTGAATTCACCAAGGGCGCGTGTCAGCTGATGGTAGTGTGCATTATGATAGGCCTTACCAACGCGGTAATCCTCATAATGCAGCAGGGCATGATAATTGATACCGCAGTTCACGCCATGGCCGGACTGCTGGAGGGAAAGAGCCCGATCATCACGCTGCTGCTTGTTTATTTAGCGATCACGGTATTCAACTTCTTCATAGTTTCGGGACCGGGCAAAGCCGTCATCCTCATGCCTATTCTCAGCCCGCTGGCTTCTCTGTTGAACATAAATCAGCAGGTTATCACACTGACATTCTGCTATGCAGACGGTCTGACCAACTATCTGTATCCTACTTCAGGAGCTATGCTGGCAGGTATGATGCTTGCAGGACTGGATTATCCTAAGTGGCTGAAATTTTACGCTCCGCTCTGCGTATTGCTGATGGTAGTCGCGTTCATCATTATTCTGGCTGCCAACGATGTGCTGATTTTCACTGCTGGAATGGTTCTGCTCCAGAGCGGCGCGGGGAAAAGCGCCCGCATAGATCTGTCACAATTTATAAACCCGTGTTTTATAGGATCCGTTCTGAGCATTGTTCTGTTTCTGCTGCAGATAGAACTTACCGACGTTATCGGACGTCCGGTAGAGCTTTTGGCCGACGCCACGGCGCCCATAGCCATGTCGGTTCTCGGGTACCAGCTAGCCGGTCTGAAACTGCGTGATTTTTCAAAGGACGTTAAGACATACGTCGCCGTGTTCTTTAAGCTGATGATTGCTCCGCTGTGCGCATTGATCCTAGTTAGCCTGTTTCCTTCGCAGCTGGACGTCCTTGACAAAACGCTGGTAATAGATATGTGCATGCCAGTGGCTGTAATGGCTGTCCTGCTGAGTCAGAAGTATGGGTTAAATACAGATTACGCGACAAAATCCGTGTTGATTTCCACCGTAGGCCTTTTGGCGTCAGTACCGCTGTTTGCTATGCTGGCAGCCCTGTAAAAAGCATCGTCTGCTGCCGGGCGGATAGATTTGTGCATCGCGCATGACAAAAACTCCCTATTCGTCAAAAACATTGTTGACATTGACATACCTCTGCTTTATAATAAATAGGTGACTTTATGATTATTTATCACTAAAGCTTTTTTGGTGACCCTTAAAAGCTTTGAAATTTGAAGTAAACGGAGGAATTTCTAACATGAGAGTTAAAGTAACTATGGCATGCACAGAGTGCAAGCAGAGAAACTACAATACGATGAAAAACAAGAAAAACGATCCTGACCGTATTGAAATGCAGAAATACTGCAAATTCTGCAAAAAGCATACTCTTCACAAAGAAACAAAATAAGGAGAGAGCAATATGGCGAAGGAAAAGAAAAAGAGAGCTTCTTTCGGCGAATACTTTAAAGGTGTGAAGACCGAAATGAAGAAGGTTGTATGGCCGACAAAGAAAGAAATGGTTTCATATACAGCCGTAGTAATAATGACCTGCGCAGTTTTCGCGCTTGGATTCTGGTTGATTGATACAGGCGTTTTAGCCGCTCTTAGAGGAGTTTTGGGCGTAACCTTATAATGGCCCCAGATCTCACAAATGTGATTGATTTACTTCAAAATATATTGAAAAGAGAAGGTACAAAAAATGTCTGATATTGAGAGCAAAGGCGTTTCCCCTTTAGAGGGAGAAGGTTTAAGAGGCGACGGAAAAGCCAAGTGGTACGTAGTCCACACTTATTCCGGCCACGAAAACAAAGTAAAAGTTAATATCGAAAAGATGGTTGAGAACCGCGGAATGCAGGATTTAATTATCGACATAGTTGTACCGACGGAAGACAGAGTTGAAATCAAGGACGGTCAGAGAAAAATCAAGACCAAGAAAATGTTTCCGGGTTATGTAATCATAAAGATGATCGTGACCAATGAGTCCTGGTATCTCGTGCGCAATACACAGGGAGTGACAGGTTTCGTGGGGCACGGCTCAGAACCTATTCCGCTCACCGATGAAGAAGTGGCCAGAATGGGTATAGAAAAAGTTTACATCGATCTAGACGTGGAAGTCGGAGAAACAGTGCGGGTAATCAGCGGTCCTTTCGAAAGCTTTATGGGCGTAGTGGAAGAGATCAACAAAGAGAAGCAAGTGCTGCGCGTCAAGGTTTCCATGTTTGGAAGAGACACACCTGTAGAACTCGAGTTCAGTCAGGTTGATAAAATCGGCTAGAGCCAGGCTCTGGCAAATCTGTAGAAAGGAGAAACAGCAATGGCTAAAAAGGTTGAAGGCTATATCAAACTTCAGATAGCAGCTGGCAATGCGACTCCAGCGCCTCCTGTAGGTCCTGCGCTTGGTCAGAAGGGCGTCAATATCATGGACTTCTGCAAACAGTTCAACGCAAGAACCCAGGATCAGGCTGGAATGATCATTCCGGTAGTTATCACAGTTTATGCCGACAGATCCTTTACGTTCATCTGCAAGACACCGCCGGCAGCAGTTCTGCTCAAGAAAGCGGCAGGTCTTACCGCTGCGTCAGGAGAGCCTAACAAGAAAAAGGTTGCTACACTGACAAGAGCGCAGGCCGAGGAAATCGCCAAGACAAAGATGCCTGATTTAAACGCGGCAGATTTGGATGCGGCAACAGAGATGATCAAAGGTACTGCCAGAAGCATGGGTATAGTTATTGAAGATTAAGAAAGTGGGAGACTTGATAAGTCGGTAATACCACAAGGAGGTAAAGAAAATGCCTAAAAGAGGTAAAAATTACAAGGCTGCAGTAGCCAGCTTTGACAAGACAGCTTTGCATGAAGTTCCAGAGTCATTGAAGATCGTAGTGGACGCTGCAAAGGCAAAGTTCGACGAAACAGTTGAAGTACACATCAAGCTTGGCGTTGACGGAAGACACGCAGACCAGCAGGTCAGAGGCGCGATAGTCCTCCCTCACGGAACAGGCAAGACGAAGAAGGTTCTGGTATTTGCCAAAGGACCTAAGGCGCAGGAAGCTGAAGCTGCCGGTGCCGACTACGTTGGAGCTGAAGAAATGGCACAGAAAATTCAGACCGAAAACTGGTTTGACTTCGATGTGGTGGTAGCCACCCCGGACATGATGGGTGTAGTAGGAAGACTCGGTAAGGTTCTCGGCCCTAAGGGCCTGATGCCAAACCCTAAGTCAGGTACAGTTACCATGGACGTTGAAAAAGCTCTGCAGGAAATCAAAGCAGGTAAGGTTGAGTACAGACTCGACAAGACCAACATCATTCACACTCCGATCGGAAAAGTTTCTTTCGGAGCTGAAAAGCTGACCGAGAACTTTAACGCCCTTCTTGAAGCGGTAGTTAAGGCAAAACCGGCGGCAGCCAAGGGACAGTATCTGAGAAGTGTTACAGTAACTTCCACCATGGGCCCTGGAGTGAAGGTTAATCCTGCACTGATTCAGTTCTAATAAAACAAAATACGAAATCAAAACCGTAGACAGCGGGTGCGAAAGCTTAATTTCCCGCCGAGGTACAATATAAAAATATTGACCTTGTTCGTCTGCGAGCGGACAAGGTTTTTTTATGGAGTACCAATTCTGCTTCTCAAGAGGAGAAGCAAGAAAGGAGTAAGAAAGATATGTCAGTAGAAGCTCAAAAAGCTAAACAAGTCATAATCGACGAGATCAAAGAAAAACTGGACGGAGCGCAGTCAGCAGTAGTTATCGACTACATGGGCATAACCGTTGCTGAAGCCGACGCTATGAGAAAGAAGCTTCGTGAAGCAAACGTAGACTACACAGTTTACAAGAACACTCTGGTAAAGAGAGCCATCGAAGGAACTGAATTCGCAGGTCTTGCAGATGTTCTCGAAGGACCGAGCGCCATCGCGATAAGCAAGGAAGACGCTACTGCTCCGGCTAGAGTTTTAAACGAGATAATTAAAGATTACAAAAAGATGGAGTTCAAAGCAGGTGTCGTAGAGGGAACCGTTTTTGATAAGGACGGCATCCAGTCCATCGCCGACATTCCGTCAAGAGACGTTCTCATCGCCAAGTTCATGGGAAGCATCCAGTCACCTGTAAGCAAGGCCGTAAGAACGTTCCAGGCAATCGCCGATGCAAAGGCAGAAGCTTAATCAGCTTTGCAGTTTTACGGCTTGCATAGGAATTGCCTGACAAACGGGCGTACAGCCCAATAATATTAAAAATTCAATGAGAAAATTTTAAAAAGGAGAATATAAAATGAATAAAGAACAGATTATCGAAGCTATAAAAGCGATGACAGTTTTAGAATTAAATGAATTAGTTAAAGCTTGCGAAGAAGAGTTCGGCGTATCAGCAGCAGCTCCTGTAGCAGTAGCTGGCGCAGCAGCAGCCGGCGGCGGTGCAGCAGCTGAAGAGCAGAGCGAATTCACAGTAGTTCTGGAAGCAGCAGGCGCAGAAAAGATCAAGGTTATCAAGGCTGTAAGAGAAATCACAGGATTAGGCCTGAAGGAAGCTAAGGAACTGGTTGACGGAGCTCCTTCAAACGTTAAGGAAGGCGTTGAAAAGGCTGAAGCTGAAGCTATCAAGAAGCAGCTGGAAGAAGTTGGCGCTACTGTAGCAATGAAATAGTCGCGGCTTAAACTTAAGAAAAAGAACCGATAATCCCGGTCACACCCGGCGTCACGTGAGCAGTCATGTGACACTGAGGCTCGTGCCGGGATTTTTTTAATGCCTGTGGCCGTGGCTTGCAAGGGCCACCTCGGACGTAACTGATTTACGCATCCGCAGCAAGCTAAATTCGATGAATATTTGTCGTAAATACATAGTTTTTCAATGATAAACAACCGGCTTATTGCAAATACCAATCCTCGCCAGAATTGCATTGACATTTTAAATTGCCGCCTGTACACTAGATATGCCAAAAGCTGAAACAGAGAGGAAATCAATGATAGAGATAAAGTCGCTGACAAAAAAGTATGAAGAAGATTCCGTCTTGAGAGATATAAATATTCAAATCCCCGATGGATGCATTTTCGGCATTATAGGGCAAAGCGGAGCCGGAAAATCAACGCTTTTGCGCTGCATAAACGGCCTTGAAAAATATGATAACGGAGAGATAATAGTCAACGGAACCAATCTGAATTCTCTGAGCGATAAGCAAATGCTGGAATTCAGAAAAGGTATCGGTATGATATTCCAGAATTTCGCGCTGCTCAACAGAAAAACTGTTCTTGACAATGTGAAACTCCCTATGGAGTGCTGGAAATACAGCGAAAAAGAGATGGATGAAAGGGCAAAAAAACTGCTCAAGAGAGTAGGCCTTGAGGACAAGCTGCATGTCATGCCCGGAGAACTTTCAGGAGGCCAGAAACAGCGCGTGGCAATCGCCAGGGCGCTGGCCATGGAGCCAAGCGTTCTATTGTGCGACGAAGCGACTTCCGCGCTGGACCCGGCGATTACCCAGTCCATACTGGAACTTTTGGAAGACATCAATTCAGAGTTGGGCATTACCATCGTCATGGTCACACATGAGATGTCTGTCGTAAAAGAAGCATGCGACAGAGTGGCCATTCTTGAAAACGGACATATGGTCTCGCAAGGTTCTGTAGAAGAGGTTTTCCTGGAAAATGATGATTCCCTGGAAAATCTCATGGGAAGCAGAAAAATATATGCGCCTTCAGGAAAGGAACTTGTCAAAGTATCGCTTCATGGCTCTGAAAACGAGCAGGATTCCATTTACAAGCTGGCAAAGCAATGCGGTATACCTTTTGGCATACTCAGCGCCAACATAACGCCGTTCCACAACAACTGCTATATGGGGCATATTTATCTTACCGCACCTTGTGGAAAAGGAAAAGACCTTGCCGATGCACTAAGGGCACAGGGAGTCGCGGCTGAAGTGGGAGGAGAGTTTTGATATGGATCTAGGCGCAATATTTGAATCACAGTTTTTTGTGAATTTTCAGGATATAATTTTACCGGCCATCGCGTCGACCATAAGAATGTTGTTCTTTTCAATGGTTTTCGGAATGATAATAGGAATAGCGACGGCCATCCTGCTGGTGATGATTTCACCTTACGGGCTCAATCCAAAACCCAAGCTCTACAGTTTTGTGGGATTTTGGGTAAATATGATAAGGTCGTTTCCCGTCATAATTCTGATAATGGCCATGTCACCGCTGACCAGAGTCATAATAGGAACTTCGGTGGGAGAAAAAGCAGCGATAGTGCCGCTGACCGTGGCGGCCTTTCCGGTGATTGCCAGATACATAGAGGCCAGCCTCCTGGAGGTCGACAGAAACGTCATTTTAGCGGCGCGCTCCTTCGGCGCAAGCAACTTTCAGATACTGACAAAAGTCATGTTCGTCGAAGCCCTGCCGTCCATCATATCTGGAATGACGACCACCGTGATACTGTTTTTAGCCAGCACTGCCCTTGCCGGAGCTGTTGGAGCAGGAGGTCTCGGAGCTGTTGCCATCACCTTCGGATATCAGCGGTTTGACGATGTGATGATGTACTGCATCGTCGCGATTTTGTTCGTTATGGTATTGCTCATCCAAGGCTTTGGTGAGCTGCTATATAGAAGGGTGAAAAAGGGAAATAAAAAGGCACCTAAAGTATAAGACAGAAAGGAAAAAGAAAATGAAACTCAAAAAAACAGCAATCGTTTTAATGGCTATGCTCATGTGCGTTTCACTGTTTGCCTGCGGCAATTCAGGCGATGACGCCAAGACAGGCGGAGACGCAGAAGAAAAGAAAGATATCAAAATTGCCTGCGTAGAAACCACACAGGCTCTGGTAGAGAAAATAGTACCTGTAATGGAAGAACAGGGATACAACGTTGAATATCAGGTATTCGACAATAACATGAATACTCTGGTAGCCTGCAACGACGGCAGCGTAGACGCAGTATTCGTAGTTCACAAGCCTTTCATGGAAAGCTTCAATGAAGGAAATGACGGAGATCTGGTCATGATCGAACCTTATGTTTACACTTCAAGCATGGGACTGTTCTCAGAGAAATACAGCAGCGTAGAGGAAATTCCTGAGGGAGCTACGATCGCCATCCCTAACGACGCAATGAACATGGACCGCGCGCTGAGAATCCTCGAGACCGGCGGACTTATCACTCTTAAGGACGGCGTAGAGCAGTATTCAGTAACAGACATAGAATCAAATCCTAAAAACCTCAACCTGATGGATATGGATCAGACCCAGACTGTAAGAGCGCTTGAAGACACAGACGCTTCAGTCGCTTTCTTCAGCCACATGAGAAATGCCGGCAAGGACTTCAATACATATCTCGTTAAAGACGGCGACCCTACAAAATATCCTACAGCAGTTGTTGTAAAGGAAGCAAACAAAGACGCCAAGTGGGCCAACGATCTGAACGCCGCGTTCCTGACAGACGACGTTAAAGCGTTCGCACTCGAATACTACGGCGGACTTTACGAGTATTACGAATAATGGACAGAAAAGACAGATATATTTTAGCGGAAAAAGCTCTCACGGAGCTTCTTGCCCTGAAGAGGAAACCCGTAGGAATAAAATTTCTTAAGACGAAAGAAGACTACGAAAAGGCCGAGGCACAGGAGCCAAAAACAGGACTTCCATACTGTACTGCCGTAGCAAAAGCAGGCGTAGCCAAAACCGGCGAAAACCGTGCATATAAGCTTGACGTCAGCCACAACAGATGCGCCGCCGCTTCCACAGCCCTGGGCATGCTGCCTGTAAGCGAATACCGCCTTTCAGGTCAGATGCACGTCGACTTAAAGGTGTATAAGAACCTCGAAGTCAGCAGAAGCGTGGCTCACGACATGGTTTACTGCAGTGAAGAAAATTACGGTGTCCTCATAAAGCCGCTGTCGCAGTATGAAGATGGTCCGGATTTGGTAATCATGATCTTGCAGCCAAAGTGGGCCATGCGCCTGATCCAGGGATACGCTTATAATTACGGACAGCTCAAGGACATCAAGATGGCCGGCATGTGTGCAATATGCCAGGAGTGCACGTCATATCCACTTGTAAGAAATCATCCGAACATATCAATGCTCTGCGCCGGGACAAGATGCGTCGGTCAGTGGCATGAGGATGAGCTTGCAGCAGGAGTTCCGATAGAATTTCTCGGCGGCATCATCGAGGGAATATGGAAGACCATCGACCCCATGGAAAACAAAGCGACAAAAGAGAAGCTGATAGTCCGCCTCAAAGAAGCCGGCCTTGAAGTTCCAGAGATAGATCTGACGCACAATTATTACAGCAAAGCCTACGGTATACCTAAATAACGGCAGTTGCTATCCGAGGTGAAGTTAGATTTTGCCCATGGCTGAACTACAAAGTGGAAATAAACTTTGACCTCAGCCGGACTTCACATCAAAGCTTAAATAAAGACAGAAAATCCCGAAACTCTTCGATGAGCTTCGGGATTTTTAATAGCATATGGCAGGGAAAAGACGGCTCTTTTCCGCATTTATTCAAAAAAACTTCCGGCCGCAATAACTGCAACGCCAATCAGAATTCCCACAACAGACAACTTCCTGTTCTTTGAATGCATGATGTGAGGCGTCAGCTCAAAGAGAATGATGTAAATTATCATGCCCAGTGTAAGCCCTATGAGAATACCAATGACAAAGTCGTTTATCGCCGACCACAGCAGGCTCATTATGATACCGCCCAGAAGAGTGGAGAGAGAAACTGCCGCCAGCAGTGCCGCCTTTATTTTAAATTTTTCTTTTTTTAAAGTGGAGTATATGACCATTCCCATCGGAATGTTGTGAAGCCCCACTCCAAGCGACAGGAAAAGCGCCGTTTTCAGCGACTCGGCAGTCATGCTGTATACAGCCATTCCCTCTATTACATTGTGCAGTATTACGGCTACCGAGGAAATTATTCCAATGTGTATAACGTTTTCCGGAGTGCAGTCGTGCTCAAAGCCATGCACATTGTCATGGTCGGGTATGAAATGGTCGAGAATTTTAAGCAGAATAATGCCGGTGAAAATAGCCAGGAGCATAAATATAATATTATCATTTCCGACGTTTTCCAGGGCTTCGGGAATCAGTTCCATAATTGACAGAGCCGCCATCGTTCCGAAGGCTATAGAGATGGAAAGCTCTTCTATAGTATGCTCGTTTCTGGCCGACCTGGCGATCAGCGAACCTAAAACGATAAATATTCCAAGTGAAAAAGTCAATAAAATACCCATTTATGTTGTAAAACTCCTTGTTCTGAATTTTTTACGTGTAATGTAAATTTTTTATGGCCGCAGAGGAATCTTTTGCTGGCCTTACGGACGCTATACATGCCTTGCCCAGACTAAATGACGCGCTATGCCTTAGGCGTGGACTCTGTATAAGACGCATACCTCCATCAAATATCTCCTTTGATTTTGAAATGTTGTATTTTTTTAATAGTTCATCAGATTTTACAACATTTCTTCCTTTAAAACACTAACAGTTTATAAGAAAACGAGGCAAAGTTGTAAATTTTCCTGAATTTCTAAAATTCTACAACATAAATCCGGATAAATGTTGCAATTTCTTCGCATTTTTCTAAAATTTACAACTTTGCATCATTTTTATGTCCGATTTACATGCGATATCGGCTGGAATGTTGTAGAATCTTTATACTTTTCAAAAATTCTGCAACATCCTGTTCCCACAGGTGGTTTTCATGCGGCAGAGCGGATAAAATTCCTCGCGGCAACGCCGAACACTATGAACCCTATGGTGTTGGTGGGGCCATTTCTAAACCCTACAGTCAGTCATGCAGCATTTCAATGTCCGCTTCTCTCGGCGCAGCCAGTTATAATCTTCTGCGGACATTCTAACACCCTCCAGTCAAACCTGGTTGTGATTCAATAGCCCCTGCCTTTAAATTTATATAATATATGGCATGCCTTGTAATATTCGGTGACGTTATTTGTAAATCATTTGCAAGTTGTTTGTAATATTATGCGCCGTCGTTTGTAATATTATGGGAAATGTTGTACAATTTTTCGTTTTGACTGATTTCTGCCAACATTTCTTGCTTTTAGGTACGTCGAAACTTGTCGAATCAACTATGAAATCGTGCTAATGTTGCCATATTTAGCGATATCTGAAAATTTGCCAACAATTTTTTGAAAATATGTTGGCAAAATCGTCGTAAATCTTAAAAATGTACAACATCGACAAGATTCGACACCGTAAACCCTCTGGAATTGCGGCGGTTTTTCTTAAAATGTTGTCATTTTTTCTTCATCAGGGATTTTTGCCAACATTAAAAAATTAAACTAGACAATTTAGTTTTAAGCTTACTCTGACTCTAACGCCCGCCAGTCAGGCAAACGGCGTTTCAATGTCCGCTTCATTGCGGCGAAGCCGTTATAATCTCTTGCGGACATTATACCACATTACCAAACAATTAACATCAATTACCGCCAAAATTATGATGACCCGCCGGCTGAGCGCATCTTCCAGCCAGGCGCTTCTTTCAGTCGGGTGTATCTTTCTACCAGGCGCATCTACTAGCAAGGTTTATCTACCGACCGGTTTTATCATCAACAGGGCTTATCCGCCAGCCGAGCGTATCTTCCAGCCAGGGCGTATCTACTAGCAAGTTTTATCTGCCGGTCAAGCACTTCTTTTTAATGGCAAGCAAAACGGCCGGCGATACCGCCGGCCGCAAAGTCAGTCGCTCTTAAACAAGCTTAGTCAAATATAGTCTGTCCGTCGACTTCCGTAGTGAGAGCTTTCAAAGCTTTTTCCACGATATGTCTGCGCAGAGCCTTTTCCTCGTCCTTGCTCAGGGCAGGATTGCCGAGAGGGTGAGGAATAGCTATGGCCGGAACTATTCTGTTGGCTCCTACCGTCATTGAGATAGGGGTGACGGTACATATATGAACTACCGGCATTCCTGCTCTTTCGATTTCTTTTACCATTGTTGCACCGCAACGTGTACAGGTTCCTCAGGTGGAGGTGAGGATTACAGCGCCTACGCCGTCGGCTTTCAGCTTGGCTGCGAATTCAGCGGCGAAAGCTTTCGCAGAGGCAACTGCAGTTCCGTTTCCCGTTGTGGTATAGAACTTGTTGTGCAGCTCTCCTATGATTCCCTCTTTCTCCATGTCGCGGAGAACGTCTACAGGCAGAACCCTGTCAGCGTCCTCGTTGGCATATATAGGATCATATCCGCCGTGGGCTGTCTCGTAAGTTTCTTCCGTCAGGTCCATGACGCCCGTTATATCGTACTCTCCGTAGTGGGACGCGCTGGAGCTTTCGATGTGGTCAGGGTTGCCTTTAGGAACGATTCCGCCCGAAGTTACGACGGCTATCTTTGTGTGAGCCAGATCTTTGACCGCCGGGTTAGGTTCTACTCTGTCGAAGTCCGGCATAGGGAACTCGGTCACGAAAGCCTCTCCGGAAAGCTTCTTTATCAGCATTTCGACTGCTCTTTCTGAACCCCTCTTTTCCTCAAAGAAATTGACCCTTGCACCTCCCGGCATGTAGCCCTCTTCAATTGAAGCGCCGATTCTTTCTCCTTTTCCCATCTTCAGCGCCAGAGGAGCCATCTTCTTGACGGCGTCTCTCATGCCGGCCGCGCTGTTCTTGGTGGCGATGATGTGAACTTTGTCCTTGAACATATCTGCGCCCGGATTCTCTACGTACATGCCTGTAACGGCCGGAATTCCCAGCTCTTCTTCGACGGCTGCCGCCAAAGTGGCGCAGGCTACGCCGTAACGTCCCGCGTTGAAAGCAGGGCCGGCGATGAATACGTCAGGTGAAAGCTTTTTAACATAGCCTAAAATTTCTGCTTTCGTCTTATCTATGTTTTCGTTGAAATACGAGTCTCCGCATACTATCGTGGCCACGATTTCAGCTTCTTCTCCCAGCGCCGCCGCAAAAGCCATTCCCGGCCCTACGACCTGGCCCTCGCGGAGTTCCGCCGGATAATCAGCTTTTTCTTCTCCGCCTATATTGGCGAAAAACTGGTTGATATAATGAACTACTTTTATCTTAGACATATTCTTATCCTCCCTCTTCTATCTTGCACTCAGCTTATTGAAACCTGTCTCATTTGTTGCACCTGTGATGACCTGAAGTTCTACTTCAAGAGATCCATCTTCGCGAAGTGTATCTTCACTTGCTCCGGCGATCTTTGTCACATAATCTAAAGTTCCAATTACTTTATCAAGTTTTGGCAGGATAACAACTTCATTTGCATTACCACCTGTTACAACCGCATCTGCTGCCACATCTGCGTCCGCAAGAGACTGTGATTTTCCATCACGTCCGGCATACTCATCTGTAATAATTACAGTCTTGATGCCTTCTGCTTCGATCTTCTTACAGTTCATAATAAGGTCTGTATCCGGATTACCAAATCCTTCCTGTGATACGATAACGCCATCCAGATCTAACATCTTACACAGTTTTGCTGTCCAGTCAGAAGATCTTTCTTTATCTGCAAGGTATACATTTTCATTTGTAATGATCTGACATACAAAGTTCAGTGTCTTTCCATGTTCTTCAAACAGATCATGAACAACCGGATTATTCTCATGTACATAAGTAGGATTCTTATCACATGCAGATACACAGTTACCGGAAACGATTGCTCCGTCCATGATCTCTGTAGGACTTAAAATTGTAGGAAGTGTCTTCTTTGCATCCACTCCGTATACATAAGTGTCATGTAAGAGTCCCTGGCTTTGAAGCATCTGGACATATGCAACTCTCGGAAGATCCGGATACTGTGTGATTCCTTCTTTGATACCGCATGTCTCATATACTTTTGTCTCATCCGGTGTAAGATTCCGTGCTAATTCTCCGATGTACGCTGCAACCCTGAATCCCGCGAAACGGACTGCCTTTTCATATTCATGCTGTTTGATTCCCTCTACAGGTTCACAGACCATAACAAGATTCAATGTCTTGGAAAATGGTGTGTAATCAGCTCCCGGTCCGGTCATGTCAATGATACCTTCCTGGAAACCGACGATTCTTCCTGCTGTTACAACAGCCATTCCTTTTAATGCATATGTCTTTCCGGAACCAACGGTATCAACTTTTGAAATAATTCCCGGGAATACCCCGCCTTTTCCCTCAACTTTTACTCTTGGTTCGATCACATCTTTTACCGGTGTGATTCTTACTGATTCCCCTGGTTTCGCAATATCAAAAGTGACTGTTTTGATATGCTCATCTTCCAATGCTACCGCTTTTACAGCTCCTTTATCTACATACAGGATTCCATCTTCAATCTTTGATGTATCCGCAAACTGGATATCCTTAATGTAAATATTCCCCATTTCTAATCTCACGATCTTTTCCTCCTTTTTTCATCTTCTTTTATAAAACGCTGCCCGTTTTACAACCTCTTTTATCACTGTCTTCTACCAGACATCCGCAGACGCCAGTCCGCTCTCTAATAAAGTCCAGTCAACCAATTGAAAATCCTTATAAACTTCTTCTTTGTAATACTTACTTTTATCTTGAAATTTCTGACATACCAGAATCGCATTTTCAATCAATCTGACAGATTCCCCATCCACCTTCTCCTTTCTCTCAGATATCAGCACAGATTTGTACGGTGTTTCCTTTGGTTTTACACTTCCTGATAATGGATGTGTCAATAATCTGTGGCCTTCGTAAATTCTGTCCCTTACTACCTTCAGAAGTTCTTCATAAGAGAGTTCCAGATAGATTACCTCATGTGTATCATCCAGCCTGGATCGTACAAGCGGATTATTTGTGATCACCATATACTTACTCATTCATGTCCATCCTCTCTTATGTTATTTCAACCAGCCTTAGAAAATAAAAAGGACGCTCCACGCCAGTTACTGCGTTCAAACGTCCTTTTCTGTCTTTCGTCCTGTTAAATCTAATTCCTCTTACAGTACAAGATTCAGAATGTAGTCCCTTTCTCCGTCCTTTTGCCTGAAAGTTTCGTCCGGTTTTTCCACATTTTTTTCGATACCGGTTTGCCTCTTCGGCGGCTGCCCTGGCAGCTCTCTCTTGAGAAATATCATCCCACTCTTCTTTTCAGTTATAGAAAATTTTTATATCATTTATTTTCTTCCTCTATATTACATCATTGTTATTTATATTGCAATACTTTATCTTTTTTTATCTTTTTTTAGTTGTTTTGAACAATTATGTAATCTGATTTTTGTATATTTTTCTATTTTCCCTCCGTTTTTCGTTTTCACTTATTCATTATTCACAAAGTCTTTTTTCTTTATTTTACTTTTTTATTTTTTAAGAAATTATGATAGTAATCGTCATGCAATTCTTTCATCTGGCTGCTCAGGAAGAACAATGCAAGAATATTAGGAATTACCATCAATGAATTGAAACAGTCTGCCATATTCCATACCAAATCAACCTGTGCAAGTGAACCTAACAATACACAGAGCGAAACCAGAACCGCATACGGCTTTACTGCATTTTTTCCAAATAAATATTTCACATTGGCCTGCCCAAAGAAATACCAGCCAATAATCGTCGAAAATGCGAAAAAGAACATACAGATTGCAATAAATACATTACCGAATTTTCCGAATACACTCGAAAATGCATACTGGCTGAGCGCTGTACCTGTAAGCCCTGTCGGAATCGACTGTGTTGTAATAATCACCAGTGCCGTCAGATTCAGAATTACAAAGGTATCAATGAATACACCGATCATTGCTACAAATCCCTGCTCTACCGGATGTTCTACTTTCGCTACCGCATGTGCGTGAGGCGTCGATCCCATACCTGCTTCATTCGAGAACAGTCCTCTTGCCACACCTTTTGTGAGTGCAAGCTTTACCGTTGCTCCCACTGCTCCGCCACTGACTGCAGACGGTTTAAAAGCACCTACAACGATAGAATAAAATGCATATGGGATTTCTTTAAAGTTTGCAAAGATTACAATCAGTGATCCGATAATATAAAAACATGCCATGATTGGAACAATCGTCTCTGTAACTTTTGCAATTCTGGAAATTCCTCCGACAAATACAAACAATGCGATAACCGCTATAATGATCCCCACCACTATCTGTGGTATACCAAATGCAGTATGAAATGCTGACGCTATCGAGTTGGACTGTACCGCATTTCCCATAAATCCCAGTGCAAAAATGATCAGAACAGAAAAGACAGCTGCCAGGATTTTTCCAAAAGTACCTTTGAAAGCCGCCTGGATATAATAAACCGGTCCGCCTGTTACATGCCCGTCTTTTCCTACATGCTTATATTTCTGAGCCATAATAGCTTCTCCGAAAATGGTCGCCATTCCAAGAAATGCCGCAATCCACATCCAGAAAATCGCTCCCGGTCCGCCTATTGCCAATGCTGTTGCCGCTCCTGCAATATTCCCCGTTCCTACCTGTGCTGCAATAGCCGTTGCAAGTGCCTGAAATGATGACATACCGTCTTTTCCCGCCGTTCCTTTTTTCGAAAACAGTCCGCCAAACGTTCTTTTCCACCCGGCCTTAAATCCACGTATCTGGATAAATCCGAGCCGGATCGTAAATATAACACCTCCTCCTAACAGCAGAATGATCAAAATATAATCTGCCAGATAATGTTGAATCAATAATACGATATTATTCAGTTTATCCAAAGTCTTTCCTCCTTACTTATAGATTTTACGAATAATGAATTAAGTCTTTTCTATAAATATACTCTTTCATTTATTTTAAATCAATATTTTATTTTATATTTTATTGTAACTGTTCAGAACCAACCTCCAAAATGCTACGCATTTCGTCGGTGTACAGTTACCATTTTATTTAAAGTATTTTACACCTGATTCAAAAATCTTCAGATCCTGCTCTCCATAAATGTTAATAGCAACATGATCTCCACGTCTCTCAGAGTGAGCCATCTTACCAAGGACACGTCCATCCGGGCTTGTGATACCTTCGATTGCACGGTAAGATCCGTTCACGTTCCACTCTTCGTTCATGCTGATATTTCCTTCCGGATCACAGTACTGTGTTGCCACCTGTCCGTTAGCGAACAGCTTATCAAGCCACTCTTCGCTTGCAACAAATCTTCCTTCACCATGAGATGCCGGGTTTGTATAAACTCCGCCAAGCTGTGCTCCCTGAAGCCATGGGGATTTGTTTGTAACAACCTTTGTATAAACCATCTTAGAGATATGACGTCCGATTGTATTGTATGTCAGTGTCGGAGCATCATCTGTCTGTCCAACGATTTTTCCGTATGGTACAAGTCCGAGCTTGATCAGAGCCTGGAATCCGTTACAGATACCAAGTGCAAGTCCATCTCTCTCATTCAGAAGTTTTTCAACAGCTTCTTTGATCTTCGCATTCTGGAATGCAGTTGCAAAGAATTTAGCTGAACCATCCGGCTCATCACCGGCACTGAATCCACCTGGGAACATGATCATCTGAGCCTGTCCGATTGCTTTCTCAAACTCGTCTACTGATCCACGGATGTCTTCTGCATCAAGGTTACGGAATACTTTTGTAATAACCTTAGCGCCTGCTCTCTCAAATGCACGGGCACTGTCATACTCACAGTTTGTTCCAGGGAATACCGGAATAAATACTGTTGGCTGTCCGATCTTATGGCTGCAAATATGAATATCGGATGTATTGAAGAGCTTCTCTTCAACCTTGGCATCAGAATCTGCTGCTGATTTTGTAGCAAATACTTTCTCAAGTGTTTCTGTCCATGCATCCTGTGCGTCTGCAAGTGCGATTTTCACATCACCGTAAGCAAGTACAGGCTCTTCTGTTACTTCACCGATTTCTGTATAAGTGATTGCGAGTTCTCCAACTTTTCCGTCTTCAACCTCTGCGATAATATCTCCAAATGCAGGAGCAAACAGATCTCTCTTATCTACATTGTGCTCGATTTTGGCACCCTTACGGTTACCAAATGCCATCTTGCTGACTGCTGCTGCAACTCCATGACGATCCAGTGCATATGCAGATACAATTTTTCCGCTCTGGATATCTTCCATGAATTTACCGTACTGATCCATCACTGCATCGTAAACCGGAAGATCATTCTCGTCTCTTTCGATCTTGAGCCATACAAGTTTATTTCCAGCTTTCTTAAGTTCAGGTGTAATAATATCCTGCTCAAGAGCCATATCGACAGCAAAGGATACAAGTGTCGGAGGTACGTCAATATCCTGGAATGTTCCTGACATACTGTCTTTTCCTCCGATAGACGGAAGTCCAAAACCAATCTGTGCTGCATAAGCACCAAGAAGTGCTGCAAATGGCTGGCTCCATCTCTTTGGATCTTCTGTCATTCTACGGAAATACTCCTGGAATGTGAAGCGGATTTTTCTATAATCTCCACCTGCTGCCACAATCTTGGCAATTGACTCTGTCACTGCATAAACAGCTCCGTGGTATGGGCTCCAGCTTGACAGATATGGATCAAATCCATAACTCATCATAGAAACACTGTCTGTTGTTCCGTTCAGAACAGGTACTTTCGCTACCATTGCCTGTGTCTCTGTCATCTGGTATTTTCCACCATGTGGCATAAATACGGAACCTGCTCCGATAGAACCGTCGAACATCTCAACAAGTCCTTTCTGAGAGCATACATTGAGATCAGAGAGCATAGAAAGCCATGTCTCTTTTACATCTCCTACTTCTTTCTTTACAAAAAGGCTGTCCTTCTTAGAAGGAATCTCAACCTCAACATTTGTCTCCTGATGAGCACCGTTTGTATCAAGGAATGCACGGGAAAGATTGACAATCTCTTTTCCTCTCCATACAAGAACGAGTCTTGGCTCCTCTGTTACTACTGCTGCAACTGTTGCCTCTAAGTTTTCTTCCTTCGCGTATCCCATGAATTCATCTACATCTTTCGGGTCTACAACAACTGCCATTCTTTCCTGAGACTCAGAGATTGCGATTTCTGTTCCGTCAAGTCCTGCATATTTCTTCGGTACTTTATCAAGTTCAACGCGAAGTCCGTCTGCAAGTTCTCCAATTGCTACAGATACACCGCCTGCACCAAAGTCATTACATTTCTTGATCAGATGGCTTACTTCTTCTCTGCGGAATAATCTCTGGATCTTACGTTCTGTCGGTGCATTTCCTTTCTGAACTTCTGCACCACAAGTCTCGATAGACTCTTCTGTATGAACCTTAGATGAACCTGTTGCTCCACCACAGCCGTCACGGCCTGTACGACCACCAAGAAGAATGATGATATCTCCCGGGTCGGAATTTTCACGGATAACCGCACGTCTTGGAGCAGCTCCAAGTACAGCACCGATCTCCATACGTTTTGCAACGTAATCCGGATGATAAATCTCTTTTACAAGTCCTGTAGCCAGACCAATCTGGTTACCATATGAGCTATATCCATGGGCCGCCTCACGAACAAGTTTCTTCTGAGGAAGTTTTCCTTTCAGAGTTGCATCTGCTGATACTGTCGGATCAGCAGCGCCTGTCACACGCATTGCCTGGTATACATAAGTACGTCCTGACAGTGGGTCACGGATTGCTCCTCCAAGACATGTTGCAGCTCCACCAAATGGTTCGATCTCTGTCGGATGGTTATGTGTCTCATTCTTGAAGTTGATCAGCCACTCTTCTTCTACTCCGTCAACCTTGATTGGAACTACGATACTACATGCATTGATCTCATCAGACTCTTCCTGATCAGCAAGCTTTCCTTCCTTTTTCAGGCGGCGCATAGCCATCAGTGCAAGGTCCATAAGGCAGACAAATTTATCTTCTCTTCCTTTGAAAATCTCGCTGTGATCTTTCAAATATTCTTTATATGTTGCTTCGATTGTCTCTTTGTAGTCACCTTCATCAAACTTCACATCTTTTAATTCTGTAGAGAATGTTGTATGACGGCAGTGATCTGACCAGTATGTATCAAGAACACGGATCTCTGTCATCGTCGGATCTCTGTGCTCTTCTCCTGCATAATAGTTCTGGATGTGCAGGAAATCTTTAAATGTCATTGCCAATCCAAGAGAATCATATAACTCTTTCAATTCTGCTTCCGGCATATCTTTAAAACCGTCAAAAATCTTTACATCTGCCGGCTCATCAAATACTGTCACCAGTGTCTCCGGTTTCTCTGCTGCAGCTTCTCTGGAATCTACCGGGTTGATGCAGTGATTCTTAATTGCCTGCAGTTCTTCGTCTGAAACTCCGCCTTCAATTACATATGTAACTGCTGTACGGATTACAGGAGTCTCATCTTCTTTAATAAAACGGATACACTGCTCTGCGGAATCCGCTCTCTGGTCGAACTGTCCCGGAAGGAACTCTACAGAAAAACATTTATCTGTTTCATTTTTCGGGAATTCTTCTTTATAAAGGAAATCTACCGGCGGCTCTGCGAACACACCATTGCATGCCTTTTCAAATGTTTCTTCTGAAATATTCTCTGCGTCGTAACGAATCAGAACTCGTACATTTGTCACATCCTGAAGTCCAAGATAATGACGGATCTCATGTCTGAGGCCCTTCGCCGCAACAGCAAACTCCGGTTTCTTTTCTACATATACGCGCTTTACATTACTCATATATAATCTCCTCTTTCTGTATTACGTGTTCAAAACACGATACTACCTTCATTACATTATCTGTTTTTATCCTACCATAGTTTTCTTCATTAGTATAATTAATAAAATTAAACAATCTGATAAGCACCGCTAATTGATTGTCGTTTTCTCGTATCTTTCTCGGAGTCAGCAATATTTACTCTGCTTTTTCATATTTTGTGCAACGGATTTTTTTATTCTGTTGTATTTTCCCTTTATTTATCTTATAATAAGATGAATATTTATTAGGAGGTCTAATAAAATGATGGATATAAACTACGAATTATACAAAGTATTTTATCACGTCGCCACCACATTGAATTTCTCAGAGGCATCCAAGCAGCTGTTTATTTCACAGTCTGCTGTCAGCCAGTCGATCAAAACACTCGAACGAAAACTGGATCAGACGCTTTTTATCCGAAGCACAAAGAAAGTCCAGCTCACACCAGAAGGAGAGATTCTCCTGCGCCACATTGAACCGGCCATGAATCTGATCCAGAAAGGTGAGGCTCAGCTTTTAGATGCCGCTTCTACCGGTGGGCAGATCCGCATCGGTGCAAGTGACACGATCTGCAGATATTTCCTTGTTCCATACCTTGAGAAATTCCATAAGACTTTCCCAAATGTACATATTAAAGTTATCAACCAGACTTCTTTAAGATGTACAGAGCTTTTAAAGAACGGACTGGTGGATTTGATTGTTGTCAATTATCCGAACGCAGCGCTCAACAATATTTCTGCCTCTATGAAAATCAAAAATTTCCATGATGTTTTCATTGCCGGAAACAATTACCCTGAATTAAGGGAAAAGAAACTTACACTTGCCGATTTGCTCCACTATCCGATCCTAATGCTGGATAAGAACAGTACGACAAACGAGTTTCTTCATCGCCTGTTCCAGCAGCATCAGCTTGATCTCGTTCCTGAGATCGAACTTACAAGCAATGATCTTCTGATCGATCTTGCAAGAATTGGGCTTGGAATCGCATTCATTCCGGATTATTGTCTTTCTGAGAACAATGATGGTATCTTCAAGCTGGATATGGAAGAAGAGATGCCGGAGCGTTCTCTTGTGATTGCTTACAACGAGCAGCTCCCTCTGGCTAAGCCTGCACAGGAATTTTTGAACTATTTTAAAGAACAGTAAAATTTTGTACTGTTCGGAGCCAAGCAGAATTTTAAAACCAGCCTTAAAATGCAAGCATTTTATACCTGTTTTATGAAATTTCATCTGGCTCTGAACAGTTACAAATATTCTTGAATCGCTTCTTTATCCAATAACGATTCTCATTTTTCATTTATCGATTCTCCCAGAATTCTTCCATCTTTTCTTTTATCTCTTTCCGCCCACACACTTCGTATTCCTTCCACTCCCTTGGAAATAGCTGCTGATACTGTCGATTCTGAAAACGGTCATCAAGCAGAAGAATAATTCCTTTGTCATCTTCGGTGCGGATCACTCTTCCTGCGGACTGAAGTACTTTATTCATTCCGGGATAAAGGTACGCATAATCAAATCCTCGCATCCCTCTCTGGTCAAAATAATTTTTCACGATTTCTCTGTCATTGCACACCTGTGGAATTCCTGTTCCGACAACGATCACTCCGATCAATCTGTCATGTGTAAGATCGATTCCTTCTGAAAATACACCACCCATCACACAAAATCCAAGCATCGGATGATCTCTTTCTTCTTCAAACATTTCCAAGAATTCTTCTCTCTGATTTTCTGACATAAATTGCGATTGAACTACCAGTTCTACTCCGGATGACAGTTTTTCAAACTCTTCCAAAACATCCTCCATAAACTGATAGGAAGGAAAAAATGCAATGTAGTTTCCATTCTTCCCATCCACTGTGCTCCTCAGATAATCGGCAATTTTGCGATACATTTCTGTGCCTCTTTGTGTATATTTTGTGCTTGCTTCACTTCCGATCAGAATTTTCCTGTTCTCCTGTGGGAACTTAGATTCAGCATAGACTGCATAATCATCCTTCTCAACAGATAGTAATTGTTTATAGTAATCGATTGGAAGCAATGTTGCCGAGAAAAATATTGTAGAATTCCCAAGTTTTAAATAATGATTCAGATTCTCCGCCGGATTTACACAGAACAACTTTATTTTGAATCTTCCGTTTCCTTCCAGTTCTGTATACTGTATATAATTTTCATCCAACAGTTCATGAATTTCCAAAAACTGCCTTACCTGGAAAAAGAGTTCCATAAATGCATCCGGCTGCTCTGCATTTCCTGCATTCCGCTCTTCTTCAAGATATCTTTCCATTTGAGTCAGAAGATTCATCAGCTTTACTGCAAATGGAGAAACACTTTCCACCAACCGATAATTCTCGCACTCGCGTTTCATCTCAAGCATCAGTTTATTGACAGATTCCAGACTCTTCACAAGTTTTTTATCTCGGTCCTTCATCAGTTTTTTCACCTCGAGAATGTCTTCTTTATAGATGGAAGCACTGTACATTTCCCGTCCACGTTCCACGAGGTTGTGTGCTTCATCGATCAGAAACAAATAATCTCCGCTGACATTGTCTGCAAAAAATCGTTTCAAATGTGCCGTCGGATCGAACACATAATTATAATCACAGATCACCCCATCCGCCCATTCTGACAGATCAAGAGATAGTTCAAACGGACATACATGAAAATCTTCTGCCTGTCTTTCAATTGATTCCCGTGTCAGCTTCTTTTGCTTTTCTAACATGTCATAAACTGCATCATTCACCCGGTCAAAATGACCTTTCGCATAAGGACAAGCATCCGGATTGCATTCTGTCTCCTCACAAAAGCAGATCTTCTCTTTCGCAGTCAATGTAATTGAACGAAAGGCAAGACCCTTTTCTTCAAGAATAGAAAATGCCTGTTCTGCCACCGTTCTTGTGATCGTCTTTGCTGTCAGATAGAATATTTTATCTCCTAATCCTTCTCCGATCGCTTTCACCGCCGGATACAATACAGCCATCGTCTTTCCGGTTCCTGTTGAGGCCTGGATAAATAATTTCTTTTTGTGATAAATTGTACGATATACGGAAGCTGCCAGGTCAAACTGCCCTTCTCTATATGCGAATGGAAATTCGGTCTGATGAATCGAAGCATCTCTTCTCTTTTCCCACTCAATCTGCAGTTTTGCCCAACGTTCATACTGATGAACCAGATCAAGAAACCATTTTTCTAATTCTTCAAATGTATACTCTTCCCGAAATCTTTTCACATCTTCAGTATCAAGATTACAATAGGTCATCTGAACACTGATCTGCTTTAATCCCTGCTGTCTGGCATAAATATATGCGTAACATTTTGCCTGAGCAAGATGAACCGGCACAGGATGTTCCACTCGATCAAGAGAACGCACGACGCCTTTGATCTCATCTATTATTGTTTTTTCTGATTCAAGGAGAATTCCATCCGCACGTCCTTCCAGTTTTAATTGGAATCCGTCACACGGAAGTTGCAGTTTTAAGGAAACTTCTGCCTGATAGTTTGAGCCCATCATACGCTGGATCTTTCGGTGAAGGCGTCCTCCCATCAGCATCGCATCTTTATCCAGCGTACCTGAAATCCTGTTATCAATGTCACCTTCTTTTAATATGAATTCAACCAGATTCCGAACCGATAACCTGATGATTTTCTCTGTTTCCATTTCATTTGCACTCCAAAATATTATCGTTGTAAAACACATTGTGCCAATCTTTTAACAGATTGGCACGCTGAAATACATCTTTTATTTTACTTTACTTCTTTTTCTTTTGCAACGCTTGTTTCTGTACGGGCAACTTCTGCGATTGTTTTCGTAAGTCCTGCAATTCCCTGAATCTCTGAAGGAATGATGATCTTCGTCGCTTTTCCGTCTGCCGCCTTGGCAAATGCCTCCAGACTCTTTAATGTAAGAACAACATCATCTGCTCCGGCATTCTTAATATACTCGATACCTTCTGCTGTAGCCTTCTGTACAGAACGGATCGCTTCTGCCTGTCCCTCTGCTTCTTTGATCCGTTTCTGTTTTTCAGCTTCTGCTTTCAGGATTGCTGCCTGCTTAGATGCCTCTGCCTCCAGGATTACAGATTCTTTCTCACCTTCCGCAACAAGAATCGTGGACTTCTTCTCTCCTTCTGCACGCAGGATTGCTTCACGGCGTTCACGCTCTGCTTTCATCTGCTTCTCCATTGCATCCTGGATTGCCTTCGGTGGCATGATATTCTTCAGTTCAACACGATTCACCTTGATTCCCCACTCATCTGTTGCAATATCAAGGATCGTACGCATCTTGGAGTTGATCGTCTCACGGGAAGTCAGTGTCTCATCTAATTCCAGATCTCCGATGATATTACGGAGTGTTGTTGCTGTCAGATTCTCGATTGCCGCAATCGGACTTTCTACTCCGTATGCATACTTCTTCGGGTCAGTGATCTGATAGAATACAACCGTATCGATCTGCATGGTAACATTATCCTTCGTGATCACTGCCTGTGGTTCAAAATCAACAACCTGTTCTTTCAAGGAAACTCTTTTTGCCACACGGTCAAGGATCGGCACCTTAAAATGTAATCCAACGCCCCATGTCTCCTTGTATCCGCCAAGTCGCTCTACAACATACGCATGCGCCTGCGGAACAATACGGATATTCGACACCAGAAGCCACACCACGATCATAATAATGATCATCCAAATAATAAGTCCAAATATCATAGCTCATCCTCCTTACATTTCTCTAAAATCAGTTTTACTCCGGAAATTGCTGTTACTTTGGCAAGCGAATCTTTCTCAATTCTGTCCTTGTCTGACTTGCACCTTGCAGTCCATTCCTTTCCCTGCGCAATTGCAGTACCGGTCTGTGCAAAATTATCAACCGTCTCTGTTACCTTAACAACACTTCCGATCAATTCATCACAATTTGTCTTCACATGATGCACATTAACATACTTCGCTGCAAAAGGCCTGGTAAAGATCACAAGCACTGCTGAAATAACTACGAATACAGCAATCTGTATCACCATTCCCGCTCCGGCAAGCGAAACTAATAACGCCGCAAGCGCACCGCCCGAAAACCAGATTGAAGTCAGACCAACCGTGGCAAGTTCAATAATCAAAAACACTACCATAAGCCCCAGCCACAAAAAAATCTCCCTCTCCAAAAAATCCGCCCCCTTTCTCATGCTTACAAGAGCAATTACGTTACTCTAATCATACTCATATTTCTATATAAATACAACATAAATTTTATATTAATTAACTAGAAAAAGCCGAAACAGAAACCACACACGGTGCCTGTTTCGGCTTTTTTATTCCCCTCAAAAACACAAATTACTCACACTCGCGAATCTTCTTTCTCAGCGGCAGTACCATCGCCGGAGATACAGACAGCTCGTCCAGTCCCATCTTCAGGAACTCTTCTGTCAGTTCAAGATCCGCTCCAAGTTCTCCACAAATTCCGATCCATTTTCCTTCTGCGTGTGCATTATCAGCTGCCATCTTGATCATAGCAAGCACTGCCGGATGATGTGGATCATAGAACTCATCAAGCGCAAGGTTCTGACGGTCAATTGCCAGTGTATACTGTGTCAGGTCATTTGTTCCAACACTGAAGAAATCAACTTCTTTCGCAAGTTCGCGGCTCATCATAACTGATGCCGGTGTCTCGATCATAATACCAAGTTCTACGTCTTCCTTAAATGGAAGTCCTTCTTCTCTCAACTCTGCCTTCACTTCTTCGATGATCTCTTTGATCTTACGAACTTCTTTTACAGAAATGATCATCGGGAACATAATGGAAAGGTTTCCATATACGGATGCACGATAAAGTGCACGAAGCTGAGTCTTGAAGATCTCCGGTCTTGTCAGGCAGATACGGATTGCTCTGTATCCAAGTGCCGGGTTCTCTTCTTTTGCAAGATTGAAATAATCAACCTGCTTGTCTGCTCCGATATCAAGTGTACGAATGATGACTTTCTTTCCTGCCATGCTTTCTACAACCTGTCTGTAAGCTGCAAACTGCTGTTCTTCTGTCGGATAAGTACTGTTCTCAAGATAAAGGAACTCACTTCTAAACAGACCTACTCCGCCTGCATCATTCTTAAGTACTGCACCAAGATCAGATACGTTACCAATGTTCGCATAGACATTGATCTTCTGTCCGCTCTTTGTCACATTCTCTTTTCCTTTAAGCTGATTCAGAAGTTCTTTCTGCTCAAGGTCTTTCGCACGCTTCTCCTGCATCTTTGCAAGTGTCTCTTCATCTGGATCCACATAGAGTGTTCCTGTAAATCCATCAATGATAGCCATCTCTCCGTCATATTTCGGATTAAGAGCTTCGCCCATTCCGATTACAGCCGGAATATTCATTGTTCTTGCAAGGATCGCTGTATGAGAGTTAGAAGAACCATACATTGTAGCAAATCCAAGTACCTTCTCTTTGTCAAGCTGTACTGTCTCACTTGGTGCGAGATCATCTGCAGCAACAATACAAGGTTCTGTCATCTCACGTGTTCCGTTGCTCACTCCGCAGAGAATATCAAGCACACGCTCGGAAACGTCCTTCACATCTGCTGCACGTCCCTGCATATATGCATCATCCATAGATGCAAACATCTGTGCAAAGTTATCAGCTGTTGTTGAAACAGCATACTCTGCATTTACACTTTGTGTACGGATAATTCCTTCAATAGATTCCAGATAATCCAGATCATCAAGCATCATCTGGTGAATCTCAAAGATCATGGCGTTGGCCTCACCTACATCTTCAATGGCTTTGTCGTAGAGAACTTTCAGCTGGTCGATTGCTGTATTCTTAGCCTCTTCGAATCTCTTCCATTCTGCATCCACATCATCTACATGTGTTCTTCTGATCACCTTTTCGTTTCTCTTATAGAACATCAGCTTTCCAATGGATACTCCACCAAATACGCTTTTTCCTTCAATCGTTATCATATACACAAATCCTCCTTGAAATAAAATATTTCATAGACATTGGTTAAATTATATAATACTTCAATTCTTTTTTCAATCGACATCCTTTATTTTTCCAATCCATTCGTAAAATAATCTTTCCTCGCACTTCTATTTTTTACCAATCTTATAAATCCGATATGCTAAATGGTATTTACAAATTGTTGAAATCGATTTTACGTCATTTCACATGTTTTTGTCATTTTTCTACAAATCAAAAAAGATTACATTTGACTTTCTTTGTTAAACATGCTACAATAGACAAAGTGTCAATATGAATTTATACTGACACAATATTACAGTTTTCAGCGCATTGTAAACTGTGATGATTTAACAACTTATATTCTTTTAATGGAGGGCAACACAATGACAGGTACAGTAAAATGGTTTAATAACCAGAAGGGTTACGGATTTATCTCTGACGCTGAAGGCAATGACATTTTTGTTCATTATTCAGGACTTGTAATGGATGGATTCAAATCTCTCGAAGAGGGCCAGGCTGTTGAGTTCGAAGTAACAGAAGGCGCTAAAGGACCTCAGGCTGTTAACGTAGTGAAACTTTAATCAAGACTTTATGTACCTTTTAATTAATAAATAGACCGTATTTAATTTTTAAAAGTAATACAGAAATTCGATTAACAAAAAAGAGCTTTTTTAAGCTCTTTTTTTGTTGCACACCCCGGCAATCTACATTACGCTTACACGCGAAATGCAGTTTTGCCGGATATAATTATTTTATTAACAAAGTGGATATTTTGCAGTCAGCTCAGCAACCATTGCTTTTGCTTTCTCTACATTTTCTTCACTTTCGATTACCATTGCAATAATCTCTGCGATCTTATCCATATCATCTTCCTTCATTCCACGTGTTGTAACCGCTGGTGTTCCAAGTCTTACACCACTTGTTACAAACGGTGAACGAGGATCATTCGGAATTGTATTCTTGTTCGCTGTTACATGAGCATCATCAAGACGCTTCTCCAGCTCTTTTCCGCTTGTCTCTGTTCCCGACAGGTCTACAAGCATCAGATGGTTATCTGTATCTCCCGAAACAATCTTAACTCCGCGTGCTTTCAAACCGTTACAGAGTGCTTTCGCATTTTTAACAACCTGCTCCATATATGTTTTATACTCAGGCTCAAGTGCTTCCTTGAAGCAAACTGCCTTACCGGCGATCACATGCATCAACGGACCTCCCTGAATTCCCGGGAATACAGCTTTGTTGAAATTGAATTTTTTATTCATCTCTTCGCTGCACATGATCATTCCACCTCTTGGTCCACGGAGTGTCTTATGTGTTGTTGTTGTTGTCACATGCGCATACGGAATCGGACTTGGATGAAGTCCTGTAGCAACAAGTCCTGCGATGTGTGCGATATCTACCATCAGATATGCTCCCACCTCATCTGCGATCTCACGGAAACGCTTGAAATCAATCGTTCTTGCATAAGCACTTGCTCCTGCAACGATCAGTTTCGGTTTATGTTCCTTCGCAATACGAAGCACTTCATCATAATCGATCACGCCGTCTGCATTCACTCCGTAATGTGCTACATCAAAATATTTACCGGACATATTAACCGGTGAACCGTGTGTCAGATGTCCGCCATGATCAAGGTTCATCCCCATGATCTTATCTCCCGGCTCAAGCATGGCAAACATAACTGCCATGTTCGCCTGAGCTCCGAATGTGGCTGCACATTAACATACTCACATCCAAACAGTTTCTTTGCTCTTTCTCTTGCAAGGTCTTCTACTACATCTACACACTGACATCCGCCATAATATCTCTTTCCCGGATATCCTTCTGCATACTTATTAGTCAGAGGGCTTCCCATAGCTGCCATGACTGCTTTGCTCACCCAGTTCTCAGAGGCGATCAGCTCGATATGGGAGTTCTGTCTCTCCATCTCTGCTTTTATTGCATCTGCTATCTCTGGGTCTGTGTTCATAATCTCATCGAAATCGTACATTATCTCTTCCTCCATTAAAGCTTTACCACGTCAAAGCGTTGTAGTCATTATAGCACAGCACTTTACATCCGTCTAGCGCATTTCCTACGAAAAATCAAACAAGGAAAGCTGATTACTCTGTGGAAGATTCCCAAATAATCCCAGTTCTGCCATCAGATCGATCACTGTCTTACTTACTTTTGTCCTCTGACGGAAATCATCCAGCGAGAGATATGGACCGTCTTTTGAAGCTTCTTCCACAGCTTCCGCCGCCTTATCTCCCATTCCTTCGATGCTGGCAAGAGACGGCATCAGTTTTCCGTCAATGATCTGAAACATCTTCGCCTTCGCCCGGTAAATATCAATCGGCATAAACTCCAGTCCTCGCGCGTACATTTCCTGGACAATCTTCATATCCTTCATGACATCCTGTTCTTTTTTCGTCAGAGTATCACTTCTTTTTTTATAATCTTTCATGTAATAATTCAGTTTATCCTTGCCCTGACACATGATCGCATAAGAAAATGCATCCGCACGGATTCCAAAATATGCTCCATAATAAGCAAGCGGATAATTGATCTTACAGTAAGCGATACGATAAGCCATCATAACATAGGCTGCCGCATGAGCCTTTGGGAACATATAGCTGATCTTCTTACAGGACCATATATACCAGTCCGGTACATCCTGGGCTTTCATCGCTTCTTCCCACTCCGGTTTCAATCCTTTTCCTTTACGCACACTCTCCATAATTGTAAAGGCCAGTGCACTCTCCACTCCTTTATTGATCAGATAGATCATGATATCGTCACGGGTACAGATTGCCGTAGAAATGGTTGCTTTTCCGGATTTTACAAGTTCCTGTGCATTTCCGAGCCACACGTTCGTTCCATGAGACAGACCGGAAATTCGGATCAGATCTGATAACGTCTGAGGTTTTGTATCCTGCACCATCTGAATAACGAAATCTGTACCAAACTCTGGAATTCCAAGACATCCAAGCTTACAGCCGTCGATGTCTTCCGGTTTGATTCCGAGAATTTCTGTACCATGGAATAGTTCGATTACTTTCTTGTCATCCAGCGGAATCTCCGTTGCAACGAAAGGATGCTCCTCATTATATTCATTTTCCATTGCATCGGAGGTAATATAGTCTTCCAATGTACGAATCATCGTAGGATCATCATGTCCGAGAATATCAAGTTTCAAAAGGTTATGGTCAATGGAATGGTAATCAAAATGTGTCGTTGTAATGCCACATTCCATATCGTTGGCCGGATGCTGCACCGGTGTAAACTCATTGATGCTGTGTCCGTGCGGAAGTACTACGATTCCTCCCGGATGCTGTCCGGTACTTCGCCGGATTCCGGTACATCCTTCTGTAATTCGTTCAATCTCACAGCCACGCTTTCTCTGACCACGTTCTTCATAATAGTTTTTCACAAATCCATATGCTGTCTTATCTGCCAGCGTACCGATCGTTCCGGCTTTGAATGTATGACCCTCACCAAAGAGAACCTCTGTATATTTATGAGCCTTCGCCTGGTAATCTCCGGAGAAGTTCAGGTCAATATCCGGCTCTTTATCTCCCTTGAAACCAAGGAATGTTTCAAACGGAATATCAAACCCGGCCTTGACCAGTTTTTCTCCGCACACAGGACAATTTCTATCCGGCATGTCGTAACCACAGCCTCCGGCAAATGCCCGAACCTCTTCAGACTCAAAATCACTGTAATGACATTTTTCGCAGTAATAGTGAGGACTTAGCGGATTAACCTCCGTGATTCCGGACATTGTCGCGACAAAAGACGAACCTACTGATCCACGGGAACCAACAAGATACCCATCCGCATTGGACTTCCATACCAGTTTCTGCGCAATGATATACATAACGGCATAGCCGTTGGAAATAATAGAATTCAGCTCTTTCTCAAGTCTGGAAGACACCTGTACCGGAAGATCTTCTCCATACATTTCATGTGCTTTACGATAACAGATATCTCGAAGCTCCTGATCGGAATCCGCGATTACCGGAGGACACTTATTTGGGTTTACCGGTGAGATTTTCTCTACCATACGTGCGATCTTCTGTGGATTTTCTATAACAACTTCTCTTGCCTTCGCAGAACCAAGATATGCGAACTCTTCCAACATTTCATCTGTTGTGCGAAGGAACAGCGGTGCCTGATTATCTGCGTCTTTGAATCCTTTTCCTGCCATGATAATCCGGCGATAAACTTCATCCTCCGGATCAAGGAAATGAACGTCACAGGTTGCTACAACCGGCTTACCGAATTTCTCTCCAAGTTCAACAATCTCCCGGTTTACGTTACGCAGATCTTCCTCTGTATTGATATTCGGCGTTTTCTCATCTTCGAGCATAAACATATCATTTCCAATTGGCTGAATTTCATAATAATCATAGAAATCTGCCAGTCTCGCAATCTGCTGTGCCGACTGTTTTTCAAGAACCGCACGGTATAATTCTCCTGCCTCACAGGCACTTCCGATGATGATTCCTTCTCTGTGTTCATTGATCAGACTTTTCGGAATTCTCGGTCTTCTTGCATAATATGTCATATGAGATGCCGTGATCAGCTGATACAGATTATATCTTCCAATATCATTCTGTGCGATCAAAATAATGTGATGTGTCGGCATCTTACGGATTGCATTAACATTACGATCCCCAAACTTGTTCATTTCTTTTAAGTTCATGATGTGCTGATCTTTGAGCATTTCAACAAATTTTACAAAAATTTCTGCTGTTGCCCCTGCATCATCAACCGCGCGATGATGATTTTCTAATGAAATTCCAAGTGCTTTTGCAACCAGATTCAATTTATATTTCGAAAGGGTCGGAAGCAGCACACGTGCAAGAGCCACTGTATCAACAGATGTGAACTCCCGTTCCAGACCAAGCACACGACAATTCTGTTCGATAAACCCAACATCAAATCCTGCATTATGCGCAACCAATGCGCCCTCACCAATAAATTCGAGAAACTGTGGCAGCACAACCTCGATTGTCGGAGCATCCAGCACCATCTCATCTGTAATACTTGTCAGGTTTGTGATTTCGAAAGGAATCGGGCGTTCCGGATTTACAAAGGTACTGAACTTGTCTACAATCTGCCCATTCTCAACCTTCACAGCTCCAATCTCAATAATTCTGTCACGGATAGAACTGAATCCTGTTGTCTCGATATCAAAAACAATATAGGTATCATCCAATGTCTGATCTTTTGCATTAACTGCAATCTCAGTTAAGTCATCGACCACATAGCCTTCCACACCATATAGAACTTTAAACGGATCATCTTTATCCAATGTCTCTATATAGTGATTTGCAACCGGGAACGCCTGGGCTACACCATGATCTGTAATTGCAATCGCCGGGTGTCCCCAGTCATGTGCTCTGCGGACGATATCTGTTACTTCAGAAACTCCATCCATATCGCTCATCTTTGTATGGCAATGAAGTTCTACACGTTTCGTTGGATTGAGATCTTGCCTTGAGACCGTAAAGTCTCCAATCTTCTTGATTCCGGTAATTGAACCAATTGTCAGCTCACCGTCGAATTTATCAATTGTCGTCACGCCTTTGATTTTAACGAAAGCACCTTTCTTCAAATCTCCGAGAATCTCCGGTAACTGATCATTTCTGGCAAACATCTTGATCGTGATTGTATCCGTAAAATCAGTCACAGCAAAGATAATGATCGTCTTCTCATTTCTGATCTCTCGTGTATCAAAATTGATAATCTTACCATGAATTGTGATCTCACCCATCTCAGAAACAACCTGTTCCAATTTGATTGGCTCATCTTCAAAATTCTTTCCGTAGATCAGGTTCGGATCGTCTCCGATCTTCACCGGACGCACATAATCCTTCTTGCGGAATTCCTTCTTTTTGAACTCTTTCTTTCCGCCCGAAACGGATGCATTTCCTGAAGAAGATTTCCCTGAAGTCTCTGCTTTCTTTTCTCCGGAAGACGAGCTTCCTGATTCGGATGACTTCTTCTTTGCCTCCACAGCAGACTTTCGCTCCTCATATTCGCCTCTCTGTTTCGCGCGCCGTTCAAAGATTGCATTAATTTCCTGCTGAATCCTCTGCTCGTCATATTCTCTGCTTCCCTGACCCTCGTTTTCTTTATATGTAACCCGGATATCAACATTCATATGAAAACGATTCCTGAATACATCGTCCAGCAGATTCATGATTTCTTCTTTTCTTCCTTCGGAAACAATCGTATCAAGAAGCTCCAGACGGACGACATTTCCCTCTTCATAGTTCACTTCTGCCTGTGAAAACATGTTTGCAGCAAGGACACTGATTTCTTTCAGTTCAAGAATCAAACTCTCCTTGTACTCTTCCATCACCGCTTCCGGTGTATAAAGCTCAGACAGCTCATACTCTTCAAGAATCTGAAGTTTTACAGAAGATGTTCCAAAGAGCTGCTCTTTGATCCGCTGCTCCATCTGCCATATTTTCTTCTTTGGGATCAGATGATGACTCTTTAAATGTACATGCAGAAAATCACGACCGGAATTAGTCGTGATTTTCTTAACTTCCACATCAGCAAAGAGGACTTTAAATTCCTCTTCTACTTTCAATGTGGGAAATACATGAAAAAATGTTTTTTCATTCTTTATTTGTTCCAATTCAATAACTCCTGTCTTAAAGTATCAAGAAGTTCTTCTTCCTTTACCTTCTTGATGATCTCACCCTTCTTGATCAAAAGTCCTTCCCCAATACCTCCTGCAATTCCGATATCGGCTTCTTTTGCCTCTCCAGGTCCGTTTACAACACATCCCATAACTGCAACTTTAATATCAAGCGGAATGTCTGCTACCATCTCTTCTACCTGGTTTGCAAGCTTGATCAGATCAATTCTTGTTCTTCCACAAGTCGGACAGGATACAACTTCAATACCTCCCTTGCGAAGTCCAAGTGTCTTAAGAATCAGTTTTGCTGTACGGATCTCTTCTACCGGATCTCCTGTCAGGGAAACACGGATTGTATTACCGATTCCCTCATGGAGAATGATTCCAAGTCCTACAGAAGATTTCACATTTCCTGAATATACAGTTCCAGACTCTGTAATTCCAACATGAAGCGGATATGGGCATTCCTTAGCGATCAGCTCATGCGCCTTCACACACATCAGAACATCAGAAGATTTAATGCTGACAACAAGGTTGTCATATCCCATAGACTCGATCAGATGAACTTTATCCAACGCACTCTCCACGATCCCTTCTGCAGTAACACCACCATATTTCTCAAGCAGATGTTTCTCAAGAGAACCACTGTTTACGCCGACACGGATTGGAACATTGTACTCTTTCGCTTTGTCTACTACTGCCTGTACCCGTTCTTTTGCACCGATATTCCCCGGATTGATACGAATCTTATCAGCTCCATTCTCAATTGCTGCGATTGCCATCTTATAATCAAAATGAATGTCTGCAACAAGCGGAATATGAATCTGTTTTTTAATCTCTTTGATTGCTTTTGCAGCCTCTATTGTCGGAACTGTACAGCGGATGATCTCACATCCTGCTTTTTCCAGACGCAGGATCTGCTCCACTGTGGCTTCTACATCTTCTGTCCTTGTATTTGTCATAGACTGGATTGCTATCGGATGGTCTCCCCCAATCACAACATCCCCAATTCTTACTTCTTTCGTCTGATTTCTGTACATGATCTGTACCCCCTGTTTCCACTGCTCTGCAAGTTCTTTCTGTGTCATCTGCTGAGGCAGAATCACCGTTTACTTTCCACTTTTTTCAAATGTCTTCTGACTTCCATATTCTGAATCAGTCAGTGTCAGTACGTTCTGTTCCACGCTGTATTCGTAAGCTCCTTCCATCACATCCGCAATATCCTGAAGCTCCTGTTTGGAACAGTCTTTTGTTTTTTCAGCCTGTTTTGCTATCTTTTCTTCGTTCACATGAATTGCAAAACGCTTATGTTCCATATCAATTGTATAATCAACAGGAACGCTGACTGTACTCTCGTCCAAAGTCTGCACAATATCCATTGTTCCGTTATTCTTGATCGTCAACTTCATTCCATCATCTGTGTTCTCCCAATTTCCTGTCAGAGGATTGGAAGTAAAAAGCTTCACAGCGAAAAAAACAACGATCAGAATAATCAGAACTGAAGTAACCGTCATAACTGTTCTCCAGGCTATATTTCTCTTTTCTTCATTATCTTTCAGTAACATAAGAATCACTTCCTTTGCATATTTATCTTATCCAAAAATACCGCCAATAATTCCATAGGAAATGACTGACATAATAAATGCTGCGAGGCAGACACCAACAACAACTGCCGGAAAAGCTTTTCTAAAGCGGATTCCAAGCAGAGCTGCGATCAGTGATCCTGTCCACGCTCCTGTTCCAGGAAGAGGAATTCCAACAAAAAGTACAAGACCCCAGAATTCATATTTCTCTATCTTGTCACTTTTACTCATTGCCTTCTTCTCCAGCTTCTCCACCATCGGCTTCAAACGCTTCGTTCCTTTCATCCAGTCAAAGATCTTTGTAATCAGTAAAAGGATGAATGGAATTGGAACAAGATTTCCAATCACACAGATAGGTACTGCTTTTGCAAGTTCCACATTCAAAAATGCCGGTCCTGCTGCAAGCAGTCCTCCACGCAATTCCAGAATCGGAACCATTGAGATCAGGAAGAGAATAAATTCCTTACCGACCTTTCCGCCCAGTGTCACCATAAACCAGTTGATCAAAGCTTCACTCATTCAGTTATTTCTCCTTTATATATGTTCTCAAAAAATCAAAAAGCCTCTCCATCTCTTCTCTTGTACCAATTGTAATTCTCAGATACTGATCGATTCGTGGTGCATTCCAATGTCTGACAAAGATATTATTCTCTTTCAAAGCCTGGAAAAGTTCATTCGCATCAACCTCTGGATGTCTTGCGAAAATAAAATTCGCCTTTGCATCCGGGAAAACAAAACCAAGTTTCCTGAGCTCTTCTTTTGCCCATTCTCTTGTTTCAACTATTTTACGAACTCCTTCTTCAAAATATGCCTTGTCTTCAACCGCTTCCACACCACAGGCAAGAGCTGTCTGATTCATCGTGTAAGAGTTAAAAGAATATTTCACATCATTCAGGCAGCGGATCAGATCTGGATTCGAGATTGCATATCCGATTCGCATACCAGCCATACTTCTTGCCTTTGAGAAAGTCTGTGTCACAATAAGATTATCATATTTATCGATCAGTTCCATCGCAGATCTTCCCGCAAAATCAATATACGCCTCATCTACGATCACGATAGAATTCCTGTTCTGCTTTAAGATATCTTCTACAAATTCAAGATCTTCATAAATTGCTGTCGGCGCATTTGGATTCGGGAAAATAATTCCGCCGTTTTCAGCATAATAATCCTCTTTCACAATCTTAAAGTTTTCATCAAGCTTTGGACAATGATATGGAATCCGATACAATTCTGCCCAGACTTTATAAAATGAATATGTAATATCCGGGAAAAGAATTGGAAGATCTGAATTAAAAAATGTGAGGAAACACATCGAAATCACATCATCAGATCCAACTCCTACAAAGACCTGGTCTTTCCCTACACCATAATAATCTGCGAGACTTCCAACGAGTTCGTCCGCAGTCGGATCCGGATACAGGCGAAAACGGTCTGTGTCCATCTCTTTCAGAACACGTTCCACTCCCGGTGCCGGTGGATATGGATTCTCATTTGTATTCAGTTTCACAACCTTATGCTGTGGCTGCTCGCCCGGTACATATGGTTCTACACTACGTATATTTCTCAAAAGTTCTTCTCTTACAGCCATGGTACTACCTCTATCTATACTCTCTCGCAAGCTCCGCAAATTTGGGAAGTGCATTTACAATTGTTTCATATGCTACACAATACGCCATTCTGACATATCCGGGACATCCAAAAGAGCTTCCCGGAACGATCAGAATATTGTATTTCTTCGCGGTATTACAAAATTCTTTTTCATCTGCAACCGGTGATTTTACAAAGAGATAAAATGCTCCTTCCGGTTTGATGCACTCAAATCCAAGTTCTTTCAATCCATTATAAAGAGTCTCTCTGTTTCTGTCATAATATGAAATATCTGTCTTCTCATTCAGACATGCCTTCACCACTTTCTGCTGCAGTGTCGGTGCATTGACAAATCCAAGAATTCTCGTTGCAACGTTAGCTGCGGCGTTCAGTTTCTCACTGTCTGCCACTTCATCCGGAATTACAAGATAACCGATACGTTCTCCCGGAAGAGAAAGTGATTTACTGAAAGAATATCCTACAACTGTATTTGCATAATACTTTGTGAGATATGGAACTTCCACTCCGTCATAAGCAAGTTCTCTGTATGGTTCATCTGAAATCAGATAAATCTCTGTTCCAAATTCTTTCTGTTTCTTCTCAAGAATCGCTGCCAGCTTCTGGATCGTCTCTTCGGAATAAACAACACCTGTCGGATTATTCGGCGTATTAACGATGACTGCCTTTGTCTTTGGCGACAGCTTTTTCTCAAACTCATCAAGCTTTGGCTGAAATGTCTCTGTATCCGGAGATATCTCCACGATCACACCGTCATAATTATCCGCATAGCTTCTGTATTCTCCAAAATAAGGAGCAAACACAACAACTTCATCACCTGGATTCAGCAGTGATTTCAAAATCACATTAAGACCTCCTGCTGCTCCGACTGTCATCGTAATATTGCGGGAAGCAAAGTTTGTTCCAAAGCGTTCATTTAAAGAATCAGCAACTGCCTGTCTCACATCCTCATAACCTGCATTGCTGTTCGTATAACCGTGAAGCACGATCGGATCCTCTTCGGAAAGGATCTCGATCATTGCTTTCTTTACCGCTTCCGGTGCCGGAACATTCGGATTTCCCAAACTGAAGTCAAATACATTCTCTGCTCCGTATTTTGCTGCAAGACGGTTGCCCTCTTCAAACATTGCACGGATTGCAGAACTGTTCGCTACCATGTTTTCCATTTTTTTTGAAATCATTGCTGTCCTCCTATTCTCGTCACAAACCCTTTCTCTTCCAAAAAAGCCGGGCGATAAGATAATTTTGCCTTACGAAGTCCTTCTTCCCCGGCATCATCTTCTCTGTTCACATAAGTGTAATCCATACATTCATGTTCAACAAACTGCTGATTAATCATAGGGTATGCTCCCTGTACATCTGCAAATGCTTTCTCAATATGAACAACAAATGTATCCTTGCACAGTTCTTCCCCTACTGTAAAAGCAACAATTTTTTCGCCATTTCTCAACACTCCGCCTTTAAAGCCGAGTTCTTTGTATAAACGGAGGGAATTCAACGAAACGCACATCTCTGCGTTCTTCTCAGGATCATCATTACATCCATTCGAATTTCTCCACTTCAGAGCCATCTGAAAGCACGCTTCTACATTCTCATCACTGAGTGATTCGTAAGACCAGTCTGGATAAAGCTGCTTAAACTTATTAATATGGTTTCGCTTTCCGTGAAGTTTCTTTCCTGCAAGTGTTGCAAGCTTCTCCGTCTCATAGATGTAATCTGCCTGATCTCTGTCATATTCAATCCGGAATTGTCCCGGATACCACTCTTCCATCTGTGAAAAATTCTCCGGTGTCACACAGTAAAGACCGAATTCACAGTCTTCATCCTCGCAGATCTTCATCAATTCTTCCAGTGCAGCTTTGACGGCTTCCGGCTTTCCTACAGGGTAAGCATAAGTATGCCCATCTCCTTCATCACGAAATACAAGTGCATTATGAAGGATTGCATATTTCACTTTATACTGTCTGGACCAGAGATATACATTCGCAAATGTTCTCTCGCAGCTTCTGCTTGGAGCCTGTGCAAAATAATAGTCAATCAGTTCTTTGTCTTCCAGTTCCGGTCGTTTGAATTCCGGTATCATCCTTGTACTACTCCTCCATCTTTGCAAGCTTCGCTGTCTGATCCGCTGCAATCAGGCTGTCGATCACTTCATCCAAATCACCATTCAGAATGCTATCCAGTTTATGAAGTGTCAGCTTGATTCTATGATCTGTTACTCTTCCCTGTGGAAAATTATAAGTTCTGATCTTCTCAGAACGATCTCCTGTACCAATCTGACTTCTTCTCTCTGCTGCCTCAGAAGCCTGTTTCTTCTCAAGCTCCAGGTCATACAGTTTGGAACGAAGCAGTCGGAATGCCTTCTCTTTATTCTGCAGCTGTGATTTCTCTGTCTGGCTGTAGATCACGATTCCGGTCGGGTAATGAGTCAGTCGTACCGCAGAGTCCGTTGTATTGACACACTGTCCACCATTTCCTGATGCACGCATTACATCGATACGGATATCCTTCTCATCGATTACAACATCAACTTCTTCTGCCTCAGGCATTACGGCTACAGTAATTGTTGAAGTATGAATTCTTCCGCCACTTTCTGTCTCCGGCACACGCTGTACACGATGTACTCCACTTTCGTACTTCATACGGGAATATGCTCCCTGTCCTGTGATCATGAATACACACTCTTTAAATCCGCCGATTCCATTCTCATTCAGAGAGATCATCTCTGTCTTCCATCTGCGGCTGTCTGCATAATGCACATACATACGATAAATTTCTGCCGCAAAAAGTGCAGCCTCATCTCCACCTGCACCGGCACGGATCTCAACGATAACGTTCTTATCATCATTCGGATCCTTCGGAAGAAGAAGAATCTTAAGTTCCTGCTCCAATTCTTCAATTCTGGCTTTAGATTCATTCAACTCTTCTTTTGCAAGTTCACGCATCTCTTCATCTGATTCTTCTTCCAGAATCATCAGACTCTCTTCTACATTCTGCTTACAGTTCTTATATTCCTGATAAGCTTCAACGATTGGTGCAAGATCACTCTGCTCTTTCATCAGCTTACGGAAACGTTCCGAATTATTTGCCACATCCGGCT
>ENA-ORUG01000488-ORUG01000488.1-human-gut-metagenome-genome-assembly--contig:-NODE-488-length-46256-cov-2.970217_pt1 | contig 46256 bp, 36 predicted proteins | sample MGYA00242079_ERZ509207 | MGnify/ENA primary metagenome ERZ509207 (study PRJEB26280, sample SAMEA2338780) | human gut metagenome | biome: human gut; feature: human-associated habitat; material: faeces...
AGCCCCAGGGCAGCGGAACTTCATCTGATCGAAGTCCATGTTTGATCCGTATGCGAAGTAAAGCTTGTGCATGACTGCAATTATGAGCGTCGATAATCCCGTTCGGTACCCCACTATTCCCCATAGCCGGTATTAGGCTGAGCCAATAACAGAAGGATTGGGATAAGTGGGGAAATAGGGGTAGGCGCCAAATTCGCGCCTAACAAGCAGGACCTCGCTTGCGAACAATCGCACAAGCGAGGCCCTGCCTTTGTGAACTATGTCTAAGTGGAATCTGGTACCTGTCCCTATTTTCCCCACTTGCTATGAAACCAGGTTTGCCGTATTGCCTTCCAGGTAGGACGCAACATTGTCTGCCACGATAACGGCACGCTTTTCCATTGCCTGATGTGAAGCAAAGGCAACATGAGGAGTTACCACAGTGTTCTTGCTGTTCAGAAGCGGGTGATCAGCAGGGAACGGAGGCTCCATCTCCAAAACATCGATGCCAGCACCAGCAATACGACCCTCATTGAGAGCAGCCGCAAGCGCCTCGGAGTCGACGACAGGGCCACGGGCGCAATTAATAAGCACCGCCGTAGGCCTCATAAGCGCAATCTTCTCCGCATCGATAAGACCCGTGGTTTCAGGAGTCTGCGGGATATGCAGGCTTACCACATCAGATGTCTTCAGCAGTTCATCAAGCTCGATGAATTCAACACCCGGAATGTCCTTCTTGGTACGGGAGTAGCACACTACTTCGCAGCCAAACGCCTGGGCGATGCGCATCACGCGCGAACCGATAGCGCCAGCGCCAACAACGCCAAAACGCTTCCCTTCCAGCTCAGGCCCCACCAGCCCGTCCTTCGTACCACCCTGACGAACAATAGCGTTCAGGGTAGAAATGTTGCGCAGAACGTCTAAAGTCAAACCGAACACCAAATCAGCAACAGCAACCGTGGAATAACCAGCACAGTTGGAAACCTGGATGCCGCGCTCGCGGCAATACGCCATATCTACATGGTCGTAGCCGGTGAATGCGACGCACACATATTTAAGGTTGGGATTTTTCTCCATCACGGAAGAGGGATATTTGATGTTCGACACCACCACGATATCGGCATCGACGCTGCGCTCGATCAGCGAAGCCTCGTCCTCTTTACGGTCGGGATACGTTACCACCTCAACTTCATGGCCGTCAGTTGCCTTGGCAAGCAGGCCACGCAGGCTATCGTCAGATATTCCCAGCGGTTCCAGGACAGCGATCTTCATAGGTCTCCTTCCGGATTCGTGTGCGTTTTGCGGACAGACCCTGCCCAATGCACCAGCATCAGGCAGGGGCCGAACCCGTCGAAGAAGGGCTAAGCGGGTTCTGGCAGATGTCCACTGCATTCAATGGTAGCCAGCATGCCAATCCACGCTCGTCCGCCACACGCTTCATCGGCAAGCGAGCTAATTCCCCCAGTGGCGGGAATCGCCCCCCACTCACGCGCAAATTCAGTACGCTCGCATGCAAATAGGGCGCCACGCCTGAATTGCAGGGGCGCTCCATGCAGAAGCGCCCACAAGACAAAGACCAAAACAAAATTTCAGTTCGATTTGCAAGAAAATTGCGATTGGGGATCACTAGATAAATTGCACTTGGCGCAAAACGGCGATTTTAGCCCTCAAACGAGGGGATTTGCCCGAAAAACCCCAAGCTTACGAGCCCCCAATCGTCCGCAATCGCAATTTTCTTGCAAACTCGCGCGAAAATTTGTTGCGGCAGCGGGGCAGAGAGCTAATCCGCGGGCAAATTGAGACAGCAAGCCAAAGCTACAACCGAAAATCGGCTGCTCATGGGCGAATAGCAGCAATCTGCGCACAAAACAGAGCATATGACCCGTATCATGGGAATGATGAAAGGAATCCCCATGCCTCAGCGCCCAGCACAACCCATCCCCACGATTCAGCCAACCGCGAAAGCCGATACCTTTAGCAGTTCAACCGCAGACAAAAGCGGTTTTAACGATATGCTCGGTGATGTAACGTACGAAATGGTTTCGCTGGAAGAACCAGTGCCCGGGCTTTTGCATGCAGTTTTCGACGTCAAGAATTTCTACTTCGCCGATCGCATTGATCGGTATCTGCTCTTTGAGCGTGGCAAACAGGGCTTGTTCATTGACCTCGGCCACCCCCAACTCACTGGAACAGAGCACCTTGATGCCATGCTCCAAAGAGCTGAAGTGCCCTGGAGCAATACCGATGTTGCTATAACCCATTTTCACGCCGACCACGTTGGCAACCTCCCCTATTTTTTGAGTCAAGGGGGACGCACGGTATACCATGGCACCTTGCCGCAGGTAAACGAAGAATTTTGCCGCGATTACGCACGCGTGATCGGGTGGCCTGACGCGCTGGATACTTGCTGGGAGGAATTTCGCGACACACTGCTGTACATCATGCAGGTGCAACAACCTTCCGCGCCCCACGCGACCATCCTTCACGATGGCGATACCATTTCGGTTGGCGATTGGGCTATTTCCACAATCGAAACACCTGGCCACGCGCCTGAGCACCTGTGCTTTGGCGATGCACGAAAAAATATATTGTTCAGCGGCGACCACGTGGTAGACGCCGCGCCCTCCCTTGTTCAGTTCGGACGCAACGACCATCTGCTCGACCATTTCCTGAACACATTCCCCCGCCTCAAAGCGATGGACTTCGAAACGGTATTCATGTCCCACCATGAACCGCTCTACGGGGCAGATCATATCGATGCGTTCTACGAATACATGATTGGCAAATTCAAAAAGCCGCTGGCAAAGCGAATGGAAATCATAAATCAGCTAGAAACCGCAACAGCAAAAGAAGTCGCCGCCTCCGCGCAGCGTTCCCATGGGGCGTTCGACGAGCTGGAATTCGGCATGCGCGTACGGCGCATTGCCATGACGTTTTCGTATTTGGAGTACCTTGCCGATAAAGGCCAGATAAATCGAGAAGAAGACGCGCAAGGCGTTTTCCATTACTCGCTGATTTAGCACCCACAGCCTACCTGAAGCACTTCGCGCTGGAGCTGCCTTTCTCATGCAAGCAGTCGTACCTGCCTAGAACCGCCAACCTTCATCTCTGTTAACACTAGCAAACTTTTTCAACCAGCCAATGTTTGCAGTGGTAAACTTTAAATGTTAAAGGTGGTGAATTTTCACCACGCAAAGCAGTTCTAAGGAGGACGCAATGAACCATGGAATTCTCGTGGGAGCAGGCTTTTTACTGGGAACCCTCGGCGTTAAGGCGCTGAAAAGCGAGCCGGTACGCAAGGCGGCTGTAGCAACTGTCGCTCAGGGCTTGAAGGTCAAGGAAGAGGCTGAATCCATCGTAGACGAAGCAAAGGCAGAACTCGACGATATCCTCGCCGAGGCCGGCTACGACAAGGGCGCAGAAGAAACTGAGGAAGAGGCAGCCAAGGAACTCGCCGAAGCCCAGGAAGCAGAAGGCAAGTAATAGCCATGCGTTTCGCGATCAAACACGAGATCCCCGGAAGGATCCGATTCGATCTTCAGGGGAAAATCCCTGAGCATGATGCGATCGCGCTCGAGGAAACGTTTTTGGCGCTACCCTGCGTAACCAAATGTGTTGCCTATCCAAAGGCAGGCTCACTTTCCATAACTTTCGAAGGAACTGGCAAAGCCGAGCTCGCCTTGGCGCGCACCACCGTCGTACGTAAACTCAAAGTGCTTACGTACCAGGAGATTAAAGCCTGGGAGCCCGAAAACTCACTGATGCTGGCACCGCGCCCGCGTCATCTTTTCACGCAGATTGCCAACATGATCGTGTTCCGCGCCATGCGCCGCTGGTTCCTGCCGGCACCGCTGCGCACCGCATGGGCCATCATTTCCGCCATCCCGTTCTGGAAAGCAGCGCTCGATTCTCTGCGTCATGGCCGCCTTGATGTGCCTGTTTTGGACGGCGCCGCCATTGCCATGGGCTTCATCCAAGGTAAGCCCGCAACCGCAGGCAGCACTATCTTCCTTTTGAAAGTGGGTGAAATCCTGGAGGATTACACCCAGCGCCGCAGCGAAAGCAGCCTGGTGCGCTCGCTGCTCGACATCCCCAGCACCGCCACCGTGGTGGAAGGCGATGTTGAACGCGAGGTTGCCATTGGTGAGCTGAAACACGGCGATGTGGTAGTTGCTCGCCTTGGCTGCCAGATTCCCGCCGATGGCGAGATCATTTCAGGCGAAGCGGGCGTAAACCAAAGCTCGCTTACCGGCGAGCCGCTGGCAATCGTGCGCAAAACGGGCGACACCGTATACGCTGGTACCGCAGTCGAGGAAGGCGAGATCTTCATCCGCATTTCCGGCAACCCCGAAGAGAGCAAGCTGCGCTCCATCATTTCGATGGTTGAACAGTCCGAAGCGTTGAAGAGCTCCGACCAAAAGCATATCGAAGCCATGGCAGACAAGCTGGTACCGTGGAACTTCCTTTTGGCAGGCATCGTGGCGGCAACCACGCGCGACCTTACCAAGACGGCCGCTGCGCTGATGGTGGACTACTCCTGCGCGTTGCGCCTTTCTGGCTCCATTGCCGTCATGGCCGCGCAGAGCGAAAGCGCCAAGCGCGGCTTCACGGTGAAGGGCTCGCGCTACTTCAAGCACATGGCAGAAGCCGACGTTGTCGTGTTCGACAAAACGGGCACGCTCACCCAGGCATCGCCTTCCGTGCGCGAAGTAACTAGCTACAACGAAATGCCCACTGAAGAGGTGCTTCGCCTGGCCGCCTGCCTGGAAGAGCATTTCCCCCACCCCGTGGCACGCGCCGTAGTGAACGAGGCGCTGAAACAGGGGCTGGAGCATCGCGAGCGCCATGCGGAAGTGGAATATGTGGTTGCCCACGGCATTGCTTCCAGCATCAACGGAAAACGCTGCGTTATCGGCTCTGAGCACTTCGTGCTGGAAGACGAGCATGTGGCCATTCCCACCGAAGAACTGGAAGCCATCCACGAAAAAGCTGCGGGAACTTCACCTTTGTTCCTGGCGGTGGACAACACCCTGTGGGGTGTGCTGTACATCGAGGATCCGCTGAAAGAAAACGTGGCCGAGGTGGTGGAAGAGCTACGTGCCGAGGGCTTCAAGCGCGTGATCATGCTCACCGGCGACAACGAGCGCTCCGCCCGTCGCATTGCCGCAAAAACCGGCATCACGGAATTCAAAGCCGACTTGTTGCCCGAGCATAAGCACGAGATTGTGGAACAGCTGCAAGCTGAAGGCCACCGCGTGGTTATGATCGGTGACGGCGTAAACGATTCACCCGCGCTGGCGGCAGCGCACGTAAGCATCGCTATGAGCGCAGGCAGCGCCGTGGCACGCGAAGCCGCCGACATCTCGCTGGTATCCGACGACTTGCATTCGCTCGTTGAGCTGCGCCAACTATCCTGTATTCTGGAAAAGCGCATGCACCAGGGTTATCGCTTCACCATCGGATTCAATTCGCTGTTGTTGGCACTGGGCATTGGCGGCATCATAACGCCGCAGGCATCTTCCCTGCTGCACAACTCCGGCACCATAGGCATCTCCGCCTACAACGCCCGCGCCTTCCTGCCTGAAGCCGCGGAAAAGGAATAGCGGCCGTTCGCAGGATGGGCGTCTAAAAAGGGGAACCGCAGTTTACCTGCGATTCCCCTTTTTCTTTTACCGGCTTTTCACCAGGTTGCTTGGATGCAAAACGGTTTCTTCGCTGCCAGGAGGCAGAAACGTTATAACGACTCCATCCCCCACGGCAAATCCTGCCTCGTTCCCAGCGGAAACCAGAATCGGGCTGTTCAAATACTGGGCGTAATCGTTGTCGCTGTCGACGGATACGGCAACAGCGCCGCTTTCCTCGTCACACGCAACCACCTGGCCACTCACCTCCCATTGATGAGACATCAAGCCTCCGCTCGTTCCTTCTGGGGTTCCCTTCAGCTCGGACAAAGCCTTTGAATTCAGTACGGGGAGATGGTCTTGAGGGGTATCGTTTACTTTCATTTCGCTCATTTCTTCCTCGCACTCACTGGAACTAACATCGGCTTCCTTCCAATTGCAAGCCGTCAGAAAGGCGAACGACAGCAAAACAGCCAACGTTAAAGCAGGCAAGCAAATCCGCAAACTGAGTGTCCTATCTGCTAAACGCAACGCCATATGTGTCAGTGTACCTAGTGTAGTAGAAGTTAACAAAGCGACCCTGATCCCATCCATCAGCAACAAACAGTGTATAGATGTTTTCGCCTGCTCCACTTGAAGGACGAAGGATCGAATAGCCTTCAACCGCCATAGCATGGCCGGATCTCGCACCATTGATATTTATCCCTGCACAAAAAATGCTAAGATCGCCCCTATCGACGGTTGATTTGAAAAAATCCCAAAATGGATTCATGCTGTTCGAGTAGTGGACGGTCGTCCCATTGCCCTCACAATACGATGCGAAAGCGGGCCCGATTTTGTTGTTTGGGGTAGAACCATAAGTAATACCGCCAGAAGTATGCTCGACAGTCGTATTGGACAAGTTCCAAAGGCTATTGTAGTCTGCGCCCCGGTTGTTCCAATTAAATGAGTTTACATAATGAGGAGCACAGTTCAGCATCGCCGTAACAGCACAGCCATATTTCCCTGTCCTCGATTTAGCTTCGCTTTCGCTAAAACAGATAAACTCGTCAACGGCATTTTTGAACGTACTCATTGTGTAGTCGGAACTAAAACCATCAATAAATATCACATACCAATCTGGCGAATTGGGGGTAGAGCTATACTCTGCAGGAATGCTGAAATCCGAGGATATGTCCTCCCCCTCCTCGCTCAAAATTATGCCTCTATCTGGAATAGATACGACATAAGAAAAAGGAGCGGATTTGATTACAAAAGGCGATGAGCCGTTGGTCGCGTAAACAGAGATTTCGCCAAGCGAAGAAGAAATCGGGGAACGAGCCCCATCCTCGAACGACCATTCAGAAAAAAGGCTTGCATCGCTATTGTCAAGCACGACATAACCCTCTGGACTTCCGTCGGCTAATTGGTATTCAACAATATATCCAATAGCCTGGCCGGAATCGTTGAAAAACTTTATTGGCTCAGCGGTGAGCACCTCCTGGCTTCCATTTAACGATGCCCTAAAATCAAGAGCCACTTCGCTAGCTAGCGCTGGCGTTAGCTCGATTTTCTCCTCGCCGAAAGCGGTTTTCGGAAAAGAGACAGCAGCAGCAATTAAAACGAATATTAGAACGATTACCGTACCGTAAACGAATCTCGTTATCTTTGCCGTGAACCCCATTGCGACCTCCTATCAGCTCATTTACGAAAAGCGCGCTTGCTTACTGTTTATCATTTTCCAAGCTCAAAACGCGAAAAAACATGCAGCGCGGCTGCTGCAATAGGCTACCGGCCTTTCTTTCTCCTATTTCAAGACAAAGAAAGCCATTCGCGGTGTTAGGCTGCCATTTGACAGCGTACAAGTGTTCGCATATTCTTAGGATCTGAATTAACGAACGGATGTACGTATGGATATTGCAACTAAGCTGGAAATACTGGCCGATGCGGCTAAATACGATGTTGCCTGTACTTCTTCAGGCGTTAACCGTTCCGCGAAAAAGGGCGAACTGGGTAACACGATAGACGCCGGCATTTGCCATAGCTTCACAGCCGATGGGCGCTGTATCACGCTGCTCAAAGTGCTTATGACCAATGCGTGCATCTACAACTGTGCCTACTGTGTAAACCGTTCCGAAAATGAAGTGCGCCGCGCGGTATTCAAGCCCCGCGAACTCGCCGACCTTACCATTGGCTTCTACCTTCGTAACTATATAGAGGGCTTGTTCTTAAGTTCGGGCGTTATCAAAAGCCCCGATTACACCACTGAACTCATGATTTGCACTCTTTCAATCCTGCGCAACGAATACAAGTTCCGTGGCTACATCCACGCCAAAGCCGTGCCTGGCACCTCTCCTGAATTGGTGGAGCAACTGGGGCATTTAGCCGACCGTATGAGTGTGAATATGGAACTGCCTTCGCGCCAAAGCTTGGCACTGTTAGCGCCCGACAAATCGAAACAGAATATTATTGCACCCATGCGGCAGATAAAGAATTCTATCGCCGAAGACCGCGACACCCGCGCCCTTATGCGCCGCAACACCACCTATTACTCGCAGGCGCCCATTGCACGCAAAACACGCGCGTTTGCCCCTGCTGGGCAATCAACGCAAATGATAATCGGCGCCACACCCGAATCGGATTACCAAATACTCGCCCTTTCCAGCGCCCTGTACCGCACGCTTTCGTTGAAGCGCGTGTTCTTCAGCGCATACTTACCCGTGAACGCTGATAAGCGCCTGCCAAATGCCGGCGTGCAGCTGAACCGCGAGCATCGCCTCTACCAGGCTGACTGGCTTATGCGCTTCTACAAATTTGATGCAACTGAACTGATCGACGAAGCTCATCCATTTTTAGACCCCGAGCTTGATCCGAAAGCCAACTGGGCACTGAACAATTTGGATATTTTCCCTGTTGAAGTGAATACCACCAACCTTGAAACGTTGCTGCGCGTACCTGGCATTGGCCCGCGCGGTGCCCGAAACATCATCCGTGCACGGCGCAGCACTTGTTTACGCGAACCAGAGCTGCGCAAACTCGGCATCGCCTTCAAGCGGGCCCGTTACTTCATAACTTGCGCAGGAAAGTACCAGGGGTGCGACGCCGAATTCAACCCAAACGCTTTGCGCGCCAAGCTTGCCGCGCCCATAAACGGCGGCAAACACGGCAGCCGTAGCGCTAAGGTTGCACCAGGCCAAATGAGCATATTCGATTTACAGCCTCAAGCAAAAACCGAAGCGCAACCCGCGTTCTCCACGCGCTTGAATCTGCCCAATGCACAGAGTGGAAAAATAGAAACAAGTACCGTTTCCTCACTTCCGGGATGGGGCGCGTGATGCCCTATCCCAAACGGGACAGCTCCTATGCATTCATCTATGACGGCACTCTAGAGGGCCTGCTATGCGCCATATTCGAAACATATCGCCAAAAGCTCGTCCCAAGCGAAATCGTCACAGAAGAAAACCTACAGCTGCGCCTAGGACAGCAACCGATAACCATTCCCACTAGCCCCGCCATAGCCCAGCGCGTAAAAGACGGCCTGTGCCGCGATTGCGGCCGCAGCACTTTCAGCGCCATTGGAGTGGCGTTCCTTTCCGATGAGCCCGATAAAGGTACAGCAATTTGTTCTTTCGTGCGCTACGCCATGAGGGAAAAGGGTAATGTACTCGGGCAAATTGCCCACCCCTGCGTGGAGCCGATGGTGAAACTGCACCGATTCGTAATGAACGAACGACACTACATGATGCAGTTTCTACGATTCCGCGAAATGCAAGGCGGCGTGTGGTTTGCCGCCTGTAACCCCAAGGCGAATGTGGTCCCCATCCTCATGGATTGGTTTTCCGCGCGCTTCAATACGCAGCCCTTTATCATCTTTGACGAAGCACATGGCATCGCTGGGGTTTCGCACAACGGCGCATGGACTCTAGTAAAAAGCGACTCGCTCACACTGCCCAAGGAAACCACAGACGAAGCACTCATGGCAGATGCCTGGAAACGCTTCTACGACGCCGTATCCATCAAAGACCGTTACAACCCCGAATTGCACCGTAGCTTCATGCCTAAACGCCTTTGGGGCAATATCACCGAAATGCAGGAACGCATCCCCGACAACTCGTTGCGCAGACAGTAGCAGCAGTAGCCGCCACTAGTTTTGGCGCCAGCAATCTGTGGCCTCAAGCACCAAATGCCTTGAGCTGTAGAGCCCTCTGATTTGTTTCGACCGTGTTTCGAAACGCCTTTTCACTGCATTCTCCCCATGCTTCCAGTTGACCAAATCAACCCGAAAAGCCTCTTGATTCTCTTCATTACCCCAGTTCAAAGCCGCTATAGAGTGCGCTTAATCCCTGTTATCCGATATACAGATTGCTAAAACCTACTTTTCCCATTGACCCACAGGAATTCAAGCTGTTTACTTCGTTCTGCTAGCAAACACGCAAACGAAAAACGCTTCCCCATACAGAAAGGAACTCGCAATGAGCCAGTTCGCAAACAACCCCGATCATGAATTCCAGTTCGACACCTTGACTCTCCATGTAGGCCAGGAAGAAGCAGACCCCGCCTCCGATTCCCGCGCCGTGCCGATCTACCAAACCACCAGCTATGTTTTCCGCAACTCCCAGCATGCCGCCGACCGCTTCGGCCTGGCGGACGCAGGCAACATCTACGGTCGCCTTACCAATTCCACCCAGGGCGTCTTCGAAGATCGCATCGCTGCTCTTGAAGGCGGCGTTGCTGGCCTGGCGGTAGCATCCGGCGCTGCGGCAATCACCCTTACCATTCAGGCACTTGCCCAAGCAGGCGACCACATCGTGGCGCAGAAGACCATCTACGGCGGCTCCTTCAACTTCCTGGAGCACACCATTTCCCAATTCGGCGTTGAGACCACCTTCGTCGATGCCCACAATCTCGCAGAGGTTGAAGGTGCCATCAAGGAAAACACCAAGGCCATCTACCTGGAAACCCTAGGCAACCCCAACTCCGACATCCCCAATATCGACGCAATTTCCGAAATTGCCAAGAAGCACGGCTTGCCCGTTGTCGTTGACAACACCTTCGGTACTCCCTACCTGTTCCGCCCCCTCGAGCATGGCGCTAACATTGTTGTTCACTCCGCGACGAAGTTCATCGGCGGCCATGGATCTTCCCTCGGTGGCGTAATCGTCGATGGTGGCAACTTCGACTGGAAGGCAAGCGGCAAGTACGCCCCTATCGCCGCCCCCAACCCCAGCTATCACGGTGTTTCCTTCGCAGATGCCGTAGGTCCTGCCGCCTTCGTAACCTACATTCGCGCCATCCTGCTGCGCGACGAAGGACCATGCATTTCCCCCTTCAATGCATGGATCCTTCTGCAGGGCACTGAAACGCTTTCCCTGCGCGTAGACCGTCATGTGGAAAACACCAAAATGGTTGTGGAATACCTCCTGAACAACCCCCATGTTGCCAAGGTTAACCATCCCAGCCTGCCCGACCATCCCGACCACGAGCTGTACCAGAAGTACTTCCCCAACGGAGGGGCTTCCATCTTCACGTTCGAAATCGAAGGCGGCAAGGAAGCAGCTTGGAAGTTCATTGACAACCTTCAGATCTTTTCCTTGTTGGCAAACGTGGCAGACGTTAAGAGCCTCGTAATCCACCCTGCCTCTACCACGCACTCCCAGCTCACCGAAGCCGAACTGGCCGATCAGGGCATCACGCCTTCTACTATCCGCCTTTCCATTGGCACCGAAAACGCTGATGACATCATTTGGGACCTCGAGCAAGCTTTCGCAAAACTCGACTAGCCCATTGCCCCAACATACCTTCCCCAAGGCCGAGCCCCTTCTCATCGAAGGGGCTCGTTTTTTGACAAAAACCTGGCAAGTAGCCAATTCGCACCCGAACCGCGGACCATGCCACGTCCCCAACCGCCTATAGCTCGCTAGAAACAATGCCTATAACCACACAGGGTGCAGCACCCCTATAATCGATTAAGTGCAAAGGGCGCCATCATATTCGCCCCGAAACCCCATGTAAATACGCCAGTTGTGCCTATCTAACTTGAAGGAGAAACCCCTATGTCCGATACCGCTGCACCGTTCCATTACGACATCGTAGGCAGCTTCCTGCGCCCCGAAAAGCTCAAGATCGCACGCGCCCAATTCGCTGAAGGCGCCATTTCCCACGACGAGCTCGAAGCCGTCGAAAACGAAGCTATCAAGGAATTGGTGGCTCAGCAAAAAGCCGCCGGCCTTCACGCAGTAACCGACGGCGAGTTCCGCCGCTCCATGTGGCATTTGGACTTCCTTACCGAGCTTCTTGGCTGCGAAGAGGTAGGGGCAAAGCATTGGTCGGTTCACTTCAAGGGCCATCAGCCGAAATCGAAGACCGTCGTCATTACCGACAAGGTTGACTTCGGTGAGCACCCCTTCCTGAAACACTTTGCCTTCACCAACAGCGTTGCAGGTGGCACGCTGGTCAAGCAAACCATTCCTTCCCCCACCATGCTTCACCTCATTTGCTGCGTGCGCGAAGAGAATTACACGCCCATCGCTCGCTACGAGAACAACGAAGAGCTCTTGTTTGCAGACATTGCCGCCGCGTATCGCAAAGCAGTCCAGGCGTTCTACGATGCAGGCTGCCGCTACCTGCAGTTCGACGACACTTCCTGGGGCGAGCTATGCGACCCGAACAAGCGCGCTGCTTATGAAGCACGCGGCTTCGACCTGGACAAACTGGAGCGCGACTACGTTAGCCTGATTAACGAGGCCTTGCGCGACAAGCCCGAAGATCTGGCCGTCACCATTCACATCTGCCGCGGCAACTTCCGTTCCACATGGTTCTCTTCCGGCGGATACGACCCCGTAGCGCCAATCCTGTTCCCCAATTTGAAGGTTGACGGCTTCTTCCTAGAGTACGACTCAGCACGCGCGGGCGATTTCGGACCACTGCACCATATTGCAGATCAGAAGGTGGTCCTCGGCCTGGTTACCTCCAAAGACGGCGCCCTGGAAGACCCGAGCGATCTGAAGCATCGCATTGAAGAGGCGGCCAAGTACGTTCCACTACGCAACCTCTGCATCAGCCCCCAGTGTGGCTTCTCGTCCACCGAAGAGGGCAACATCATTGAGCCTGAGGATCAGTGGAAAAAGATCGCCCTCATCAAAAACGTCGCCGAAGAGGTTTGGAAGCAATAAGCCCCGACGGCAATCGAAGCGAAAGCACTAAAAAAGCGCCGGCTTGATGCCGGCGCTTTTTGTTTTGCTCAAGATTATTGCTGCTTGGAATCTTCGCCCTGGTCATTTTGAGCAGGAGGCTGCGGGGCGGCCGGGGCCTGCGGGGCCGACGGGGCCTGGGGTGCAGCTGCTGGCTGCTGGGCTGCTGGAGCTTGAGGCGCAGCCGGAGCCTGACCTTGCATCGGCTGCTGCGGTTGCGGAGGCACCTGCTGATTCACAGGCTGCTGCGGAACCTGAAACCCCTGCTGGTACTGCTGGGGCTGTTGGTAACCGTAGGCCCCCATTGGTGCAGCTGCATAGGCTCTGCGAACGCGACTAACGAACACCGCCGAAACGATGAACAGCACCATAGAGATCATGCCACCAACCAAAAAACTCACAATAGCAGCGGCGATAGACCAGCCGAAGGCACTGCCCAATTTAGCGGGGTTGTTGCAGTTGCGCAAAGCAATGATGCCCGCAACCAGGCAGACAACCTTGCAAAGCACATACCCCAAGCTCAAACCCACCATTAAGAAAATGCTTGCAGAAGCCACAGCCATAGCTTCATCCTGGGTCATGCCGGAATAATCGTACGACGAATACGACGAAGAGCCATCAAACGCCGAGGAGGTGCTTGACGATTCCAGCTCCGAGATAAGAGCATTGACCACAGCGGGATCATTCAAGGAAGTCGAAGCGATTCCCATAAACAAGGCAATCACCAAGCCACCCAAAACACCCAAAGCAGACAAAACGATAGCTGCGATACTTACTCCCCGAACAACACGAGAGTCAGGATTCATCAAAAGCCCCTTTCGTAGGCATAACCATTGACAGCATTGTACCCGAGCTGCCCCACCGACATCATTACAGGGAAATGTCAATCTGCTAGCACAAAGGCGAATGCACGCCGTCCACGGCAACAGCGTGATCGCTCAGAGCCCATCCATCAGCCAATTCTGGTAATCAGACCTGCCGCATCAATCAATAACCCATGCGGCGAAAAGGCGCTTCGAACAGCTCTATCTTGTTCTGCGGAACATGTCCCACACAAGCCAAACCGAAAGGACGAACGCAGAAACATGCTCGACAAGAGAAAGGACGGGCATCCCAAACAAACGCGGCATATCTACCGCAATAATAAGGCTGCCACTTACCAGCAAGCCGGCAATCACCAAACTCATGGCAAGGCGGTTCATGATACGCCCGACCTTGTACAACGGCTCGGGGGAACTAAGCATTTCCATATTCACTTTCAGTTGACCGCGCGAAAGCATGTGAAGCGTGTCCCCTGAGTACTCGGCAGCTTTAATAAGGCTGTTAGTTGCCGAATTCAACGAAATCAGCAAATCCCTTGTTTGATTCTCGATCTCCGTCTTGATGTTTTTAGAACGTTGAAGATGTCCATTGATGATGTCGACAATATTGGCATTTGCCAGACAATCCTGCAGCGAGCCCTCCATGGTAATGATGCCACGCGAAACAGCGGTAACCGAAGCGGGCAAGGTAACCTTGCACTGGCGCGTAAGCACCATAATGTCACCCAGCAAAGCGCCAATATCAATATCGGCAACGTCAGTTGAACCGTAGCTTTCCAAAACGTTATCGAGCTCTGCCAAGAAGCGCGGATGATCGATGGCATTCATATCGTGCGCTACGGAAAACGTGATGAGGGCGTCTTTCAGTTCAGCAGAGTTCTTTGACCCTACCGCTTCGACGATCCGCTTAAAACCGCCGCGATCACGAACAGATAAGCGCCCCATAATGCCCAAGTCGATATAGATTACCTTGCCGTCCTTAACCAGGATATTTCCAGGATGAGGATCGGCATGGAAAAAGCCATGCTCCATAATCTGCGTGGCGTAATTGTCCATAACCTTTACGCCAATTTCTTCCAGGTCGTAGCCATTTTCAAGCAGACGCTTCGTGTCACGGATGGAAATGCCATCAACGTATTCCATGACCAAGACTTCTTCAGTGCAATACTCCATATAGGGCTTCGGACAGGAAATGTACACCACGTCTTTGTTAAGCAACGCAAACTCTTCCAAGTTGCGCGCTTCTTTCAAGAAGTCGGTTTCCTCCAGGAACGTAACCCACAGCTCTTCCACTACATCGCGCAGATTGAGCATTTGATTATCTTTCATGAAACGCGAAGCTTGCTTGGCAACCGCGCGCATCACATCGATGTCCTGGGCCATGGTAGTGCGCACGCCAGGACGCTGCACTTTAACGGCTGCTTCGTCACCGTTCGTCAAAACCGCGCGGTGAACCTGCGCCATAGAGGCGCTTCCCAATGGCTTCGGATCAATTTCCTTGAATATCGCGTCGAACTTATCGCCATAAATGCCCCGAAGCACCGCTACCGTTTCGTCGAATGGCATAGGGTCGCAGTCCATCTGCAAGTCGGAAAGCGCATCGCAATACGCCTGCGGCAAGATCTCCGAACGAAGGGAGAGCATCTGGCCTATCTTGATGAAGCTTGGCCCCAAATCAACAAGGATGTCACGCAGCTCCGTAGGCGAAAGACCGTCCATAACGTGATGCTTACGCATAAGCAGCACGATTTCGCGTATACGACGTATGCGGACCTTATGGCTTAAACCAAACTGCTTATCGGGATCAAATTCGATACCGTCTTCAAAAAAGCGTTTGAGCAAGGTGTTTTCGTTCATGAAATTCCTCTAATGGGCCAACCAGCATCGGAACAAATAGATGGACGCGTTTTGCGCTATAGGGACGAAGCGAGCAACCGCGAAGGCGGCCGCCTTTGAAACTTGCCCCAGAACGCACTACCGACCAAATAAACCAGGGTTTCACCCCTATATAAAAAGAACGTGGCAGGAGCACCCTGCCACGTTCTGAGCATGCGGGGTTATTCCGCCTTTTCCTCTGCAGGCGCCTCTTCGGCTTCCTCGGCAGCGGGCTCTGCGGCAAGCTTAGCAACAGTTGCAGCAAACTCGGCACGCTCTTCGGCGCTCATAGTTTTCATCGCAGCGGCAATGCTTTCCTCGCGAACCTTGGCAACGGTTTCAGTTGCCTTATGCTGCAATTCGCGGTTGATGTCCTTACCCTGCTCAACTGTAACGCCGCCCTTTTCAATAAGGGTATCGAGCACTTCCTTCGCCTTTTCGCCAGTGATGGCCATAGCGCCAACGCCTGCCAGGAAAATATCGCGGAAACCCTTTTCGAATTCAGTAGCCATGATGACCCCTCCATTTCAGCAAGGTAGATTGTAATCCCTATCCTCTATTATATCGGCTTTTCAGCGGCTTGAACGTGTTTCAGGAAAACGGGACATTCAAGGCGCAGGAGAGGAGGATCCCCCCGGCTGCGCAATCGATCGAAACCAAATCCACAACAACGAAAAATAAATGGAGTTAGCTCAAATGTCTGTTTTAATTGAACATTTTGTTGGGTAAACTAACTATGCCCTGCTCGACAGGGTTGTTTTAGTTAGAAAGAAGTTTTTACTATCGTGGCTTCACCCGTGCAGAACAACCAATCATCGCAACTCCTTGTAGGTATAGATGTTGGGTCCACGACGGCGAAGATAGCCGTTATGGACACAGCGTCCCATGAAATGCTCATGCGCCGCTATGTGCGCCATCATGCCCAGCAGGCAAACTGCTTGAAGAGCCTGCTTACCGAATTGGACCAGCAGTTCGGAGGCATTCCCATGCGCGCCGCCTTGTGCGGTTCAGGCGGTGCGGCTTTAGCTGAAGCCCTGGACCTACCCTATGTGCAGGAAGTTGTGGCCAACTCCCTTGCAGTAGGCGCGAATTATCCTACCGCGCGCACCGCCATCGAACTCGGCGGCCAAGATGCGAAGATGATCTTCTTCAAATTCGACAATGAGGCAAACTGCCTGTCAGTTGCCGATATGCGCATGAACGGAAGCTGCGCAGGCGGCACAGGCGCCTTCATCGATGAAATCGCCACACTTCTTAAGGTGCCCACCGAACAGTTCAACGACCTCGCTCAACAGGGAAAAGCCGTCCACAACGTTTCCGGCCGCTGTGGCGTATACGCAAAAACCGATATTCAACCCCTGCTCAACCAAGGAGTGCCGAAGGCCGATATCGCCCTATCTTCGTTTCACGCTATCGCCAAGCAGACCATCGGCGGCTTGGCTCAGGGCCTGGAAATCGAGGCTCCTGTTGTATTCGAAGGCGGGCCCCTCACCTTCAACCCGCGCTTGATTGCCGTTTTTGCCGAACGCCTTGAGCTGGGCAGGAAAGACATCATCATCCCCGATCACCCCGAAACCATCGTTGCAGTGGGCGCAGCGCTTGCTCTGGAAGAGCTCTTCGCCGGCCGTCAGGCACGCCTCGTTCCTTCCCAAGCAATCAAGACGCTGGAAGAGGCTCACATCGTGGTCATAGACGATGCAGCAGGCAGCGCCGCGTCGCAAAGCGCCTATGCTGGCAAGCCTTTCTTCGAAACCGACGCAGAACGTGCCGTCTTCAACGAACGCCATCAGCTGCCCCAAACAAAGACCGCACTTGAACAGGGAAACCTTCCTAAAACACTCCGCGTATACCTTGGCGTGGACTGCGGGTCCACCACCACTAAGTTCGCCCTGCTCAACGAAGGAGGTGAACTCGTCGACTCGTTTTATGCCTCCAACGAAGGCGAACCTATTGATGTCGCCGTGGAAGCACTGCGCGCCTTGCACAAACGATACCAAGATGCTGGATGCGAGCTTGAAGTTGCAGGGTGTGGTACCACCGGATACGGCGAAATGCTGTTCGCCAACGCCCTTGGCGCCGATTGCCACACCGTTGAAACGGTTGCCCATTCGCGCGCGGTTCAGCAATTCGACCCCAATGCCTCATTCATCCTGGATATTGGCGGTCAAGACATGAAGGCAATCTGGATCGACAACGGCGTTATCACCAATGTTGTAGTAAACGAGGCATGCTCTTCTGGCTGCGGATCGTTCCTCGAAAGCTTTGCATCCACGTTGAGCATCCCCACCAAAAGCATTGCCAGCGCTGCCTTCGAGTCAAACGCACCCGCCGATCTGGGAAGCCGTTGCACGGTGTTCATGAACAGCAGCATCGTAACCGAACAGAAGAACGGCAAGAACCCAAACGATATCATGGCGGGTCTGTGCCGCTCTATCATCGAAAACGTATTCACCAAGGTAATTCGTGTTTCCAACCTAGAAAAGCTCGGCGACCACATCGTGGTCCAAGGTGGCACGTTCCTAAACGACGCAGTACTGCGCGCATTCGAACAATACGTCGGCCAAGAGGTAACTCGAGCGCCCTATCCTGGCCTTATGGGAGCTATAGGCGTAGCACTTATCGCCCGCGAAAGCGAGCAAGCAAACCGCACCTCTACCTTTATCGGCTGGGATGCCCTGGAATCTTTTAGCTATTCGCAAGAAACGAATCTGATCTGCCCGTTCTGCTCAAACCGCTGCAACCGCACACGAATCACGTTTTCCAATGGCACTTCATGGATTACCGGCAATCGCTGCACTAAGGGCGAAATCGTAGGCGAACTTTCCGACACAAAAGTACGTGAGCAAGTACGCGAAGCAAACCGCACCATGGAAAGCGTGCCAAATCTGTACAACGAACGAGAGCAATTACTATTCAAAGATTGGCCCTGTACTCCCGTTATGCCTTCCCAAGGAATAACCTTGGGCATTCCGCGCGTACTGTTCTTCTGGGATAGCATGCCTTTCTGGAAAACGCTGCTGCAAGCACTAGGCTTTACCGTAAAGCTCTCTCATAAATCAACACGCGCCATCTACGAAAACGGCCTTTCTGCCGTCACGTCCGACACCGTATGCTTCCCCGCGAAACTGGTTCATGGTCACCTTCGCGATCTGCACAAACAGGGCGTCGACCGCATTTTCATGCCAATCGTTACCACGGTACCCTCTGAAAACACCTCGAAGGACAGCCAGTCAATGTGCGCCGTGGTTAAGGGATACGCCCTGGTGGTGCAGAATTCCGACAACCCCAACCGTCGTTGGGATATCCCCTTTGATAACCCGATGTTCCATTGGTTCACAGAAGAGGACTGTACCAACCAGCTGGTGAAGTACTTCAAGGAAACCTTCCAAATTCCCGAGAAAGCAACGTTAGCCGCCCTTGACCAGGCGCGCAACGCGCAGGCGTCGTTCAGCGCTGCCCTTCAGCAGCGCGGCGCCGAAGTGCTGGCTCATGCCCGCAACGAAGGCACCTACGCTGTGGTGCTGGCAGGACGTCCCTACCATAACGACGACTTGGTCAACCACGAACTGCCAACGTTGTTTACCGAGCACGGCATTCCCGTCATCACCGCCGATTCTGTTCCAGGCGCCACGCAAGTACCGCTCCAGAACAGCCTGATCGACATTGCGAACAACTTCCACGCACGCATGCTTTCAACGGCAACCCTGGCAGCACAAAGCCCCAACATGGAATATGTGCAGATAGTAAGCTTCGGTTGCGGCCACGATGCGTATCTCTCCGACGAGATCATCCGTCTGATGAAAGAGATCAGCGACAAAACACCACTGGTGCTCAAGGTGGACGAAAGCGACATTCGCGGACCCTTAGGTATCCGCGTTCGCTCGTTTATCGAAACGGTCAACGAGCGTCGCGAAAAAGAAAAAGCAGCAACACCTGATCAGGCAGCCTATGCTATCGATGCAAATCGACAGGGAAGCTTGAATGCCTCTTGCTGCGGCAGCACACAGAGCTGCGAACCCTCGCAATGCGCAGCCTGCACAGCCGCATTCGAACGCAAAATCGACGAGGCCCTAGCTCGCGCCACAGGAGAAAAGCTCGCCGATCCCTATCCGCAGAAATTCACCAAGGAAGACGCCGCCACCAAAACGGTATTGGTTCCCAATACCTCGCACGCTTTTAGCCAACTTATGGCAGCGGCGTTTGCCAATCAGGGTCTGAACACCGTTTCTCTTCCTATTGGCCGTGAACGCGCAATTTACCTGGGGAAACGCTATGTCCATAACGACATCTGTTTCCCTGCCCAAATCGTGATCGGCGAAGCGCTGGCGGCACTTGAATCGGGCAAATACGACCCCGACAAGGTTGCCATTGCCACCGGCAAGTACATCGGCGACTGCCGTCTTACTCACTACGCTGCACTACTGCGTAAAGCGCTCGACGATGCAGGCTATCCTCAAGTTCCCATCATCACCAACGATGCGGAAGACGCTCATAATGTTCATCCTGGCTTCAAGATGAACCTAAAAACCGCTATGCAAATTGCATTCGGCTTGCCCATGATCGACGCGCTGGAAGAGCTGCTGCGCAAGATACGTCCCTACGAGCTGGAACCTGGCAGCGCCGATGCAGCATTCGACAAATCTATCGATGCCGTCATAGGCGGCTTGCGCCAAGGCGGTATCGGGGGCATGAAGAAGGGCTTCAAAAAAGCTATAGCTTCGATGCTTTCTGTGAAATACGACCGAAGCAAGCCGCGCCCCACCGTGCTGATTGTGGGCGAGTACCTCTTGAATTTCCATCCCGGTGCAAACCGCGATATGGAGCTGTATTTGGAAAACAACGGGTTGGAGATCATCGAAGCACGCATGACCGATGTTATTCGCAAAACGTACTTCTACCAGCGATCTCAGCAACGTGAATACAAGGTGCATCGCCCGCTTCCCACCAAGCTGAACAATTCGATATCCGACGCCTTCTTCAAGTTGGCGCACGATGCTACCGACAAAATTGCCAAGGCGCACCCGCTGTATACGCCGCCATGCCGCATGCCCGAATTGGTGCAGGCAAGCGACCCTATCATTCACCACACCTTCGATGCCGGTGAGGGCGTTCTGATTCCCGCAGAGATTCTGCACCACGCAAAACGGGGTTGCCGCGCGTTCGTTATCCTGCAGCCCTTCGGGTGCCTTCCCAACCACGTAGTAGGCCGCGGTATATCGAAACGCCTGAAGGAGCTGTATCCCGATGCGCAGATTCTGCCCCTCGACTTCGATCCCGACGTTAGCTTCGCCAACATCGAAAACCGCCTGCAAATGCTCATCATGAACGCGCGCAAACCTCGCACGTCCTAGCGGACGAGCCATAACCCGTATCGCCCCACAACGAAGGAGCCCATCATGGCACGACCCCGCAAAGAGCAACAGGAACCAGCTGCGGTAGAACGCATCAAAAACGCATTCTGGGAATTGCTTGAGGAAAATGACCTGAAGCACATCACGGTGAATATGGTCACCCAAAAGGCCCACTGCAACCGTGGTACGTTTTACTACCACTACGAATCGCTCGACGCGCTGCTGTGCACCGTCATCGAGGAAGAGCTGCTTAACAGCAAGGGTCTTCCACTTGGCATTTTCTATATGCTCAGCAACGACAGCAAAGCGCTGACGGAAATGCTACTGCCCCAGCGCACACAGCGCTTTGGCCTTGTGATGAAGCGCTGCGGCCAAGAATGCGTGGCATTGAAAATCCGCACCATCATAGCCAACATGTGGCAAACCATACTCTGTGACGAGGAGGAAGAGCTCACCACCAATGCGCGGATTATCATTGAGTATTCCATTAGCGGCCTGATCGGTGTTATCGATTATCTCTATCGCGAGGGAAAGCTCGACGGTTCTTCTTTCCCAGAGGAAATGATCTACGCTATCAAAGACAATGCCCACTACCTTGCCATCCGCATCAGCAATGCCCAGGGGATCTCGCTCCAAGAATTCGAGCAACGCGTACGTCTGTATTCTCATATCGCAAGGTAAGCAGCATGCGCGAAAGCAAAGCAGTCTGCAGAGGGTTTGACCATTTATAGACCGATCAGATGCAATCCGCAAACGTAATTTCGGGCCATTGCGCCTGAATGCCCGCAGGTTCACTGCGCGTAATAGCAACGCTGCCACGTTCACCGCAATGGGCATGACCCTGCGCCGCTGCCTCGATAAGCGCATCGAATACGCATTCCATGCGATGGCGCCCCGTGAAAAACTCAGGGTGCCACTGCACTCCGATCATAAAGCTCTTATCACGCACCTCTATGGCCTCAACCAGGCCATCGGGCGCATATGCCACAGCATCAACACGCGTCGAGAGATCACATACTCCCTGATGATGCATAGAATTTACCATGATATTCTGCACGCCCAGCAACTTCCCTAATTTGGAGTTAGGCAGAATGGTTACTGGATGGGTGGGCTCGCTATAGGGCTTTGGCTGCCAATGCGCAAGTTGAGGCAAATCGTCTTTATCGTCGTTAATGCCCTTTCTTGCCACACCGGAAAACTGGTCTCCCAAATCTCGGAATAAGGTGCCTCCCAAGCACACATTTATCATCTGCATGCCTCGGCAGATACCCATCAACGGTAAATCAAAGCGATACGCATAGCTCAAAATCAAGTACTCAAGTTCTTCACGCTCAGGCGTATGCTCGTCGATTTTACCGCTATCGCGAATAGCACCATAGCGAGCTGGATCGATGTCATTGCCACCGGTAAGAACAAAACCATCTATCAAAGGGAAAAGCGTTTCGTAAATATGGGAGTTGCCCGAAAGTGGCAGCAGCAAGGGGGCGCCGCCAGCCTTGATAATGGCGTCAGCATAGCGCTCGGGAAAACTCACCATCTTTTCGGTAGTGTTCCGGGAAGGAACGATGCCGATGACAGGCAGGTGCGAAATCTTGCCAGCACTTCCATTCGCTACCGTCATGACGTTCCCTTCCTGCAAGCCAGCGCAAACAAGCCAGCCGCTTTTTATTACTAGATGGTGTAGCTATCTATCGCAAGCTGGGAGGAACGATCCACCACATCCTGCAGAGAAATACCGCCCAGGTAACCCTTTACCAAATCGTGCAGACCCTTCCAAACGAAGATCTCATAGCACGATTCACCGGGAGACGCTTCCCCGGAAAGCTCATCGAGATAATCAACGGGCGCAAGCGAGCCCTCCGTTACGGTGAGCACGTCGAGCATGGTAATGTTCATGGCACTGCGCGCAAGACGATAACCTCCCGAAGCACCGCGAGCGCTACGAACCAGCTGCGCCGCCGCCAAGCTCGAAGCAATTTGCTCCAAGTACTTACGCGAAATGCTGGTAGCCTCAGCGATTTCTTTCAATGGCACCGGCTCCGTACCGCCATGCCCCGCCAAAAACACCATGAAGCGCACTGCATAGAGCCCTTTGGTAGATATCTTCATTGGTGCCTCCTGACGGAATGGTAAACATCATCAATGCATTAGCCCGAAGCAATGGGTAATGCACAAAACAACCTGTAATCATATAGGAATAAGACCATAATAGCACGGCGAATATGCCGACATACGGGCTATCGTCTGCTGCGGGCAAATGACACTAGGTCGTGCAAATGAGCCGCATCCTCTTCATTGAGCGCTTCATCTGCAACTTCGAAGATAAGTTCCTGCCATTCAGCAAGCGTTTTGCCGTAGATAACCGCTTCGGCACCATGACGCTGGATGGCTTCCAGTGCCTGATTGGCGCTGCTATCGTTCAAGAGCCACACGCCTTCCGTTGCCCCAAATGCCTGCTCGATCGCGCAAAGAGCGCGCTCGGAATAGAAAATGCCTTTGACAAGCGCCGCATATCCCGCCATAAGCGGTGCAGGCAACGAATCAGCTGGGCGAATTTCCACAAAGTTCTTCAAGCGCACGTCGGGCCAAAACATAGAGAGCACGTGCTCGATATCGGCGCGGGTCATGGGAGCGTCACCGTAGGCTTCATAGGCAGACTGCCCATACACCGCACGCAAATTTGGCCCCGCAGGATCATCGGCGGAAGGGCGCGTAACGAAAATAGGGCACGTGCGAAGAATCCAATCGGCATAGTCCGCAAAGCCATAACCTTCGCTGAAAAGACCTGGCACCGAACCGCATCGATCGTTGTCCACGTTGCGCCATAGGGCAAATCGCGCCAACCGGGGCGCAGGCTCCGCCTCGAACACCGCAGTGTTGTCGGTGACACTTGCAAAGATGGGCGCCAACGCCTGGGCAATACGCATTTTACGAATGGCATCGGCTTCATCGCAATAATCCACCGAAACTTGCGTAGAAGCAGAAGCACGCATCATACGTTCACCACGCGTACCGATTTCCATAAAATAGTCGTTCATGAACCGGTAGCGTTGTTTAGGAATAAGCGTAAGCTCAAGCGCACGCGCCGTAGGATGATAACCGCTGGTAACCAGCTTGCATCCGTGCTCCGCCAAAAACGGATCAACTTTAGAACGGAATTCGCTGTACACACGGAGGATCTGACCGATAGACAAATATGGAGCGATGCTAATTTCAAGCTGAGCAGCAGGCTCAAGCGTAATGGAGGCCTCATCGCTAGCAAGCCCGATTAAGTCGCCCTCAAGACCATGGGTATGCCGCGGGTAAGCATCGGCTAAATGCGCCAGCACATCACGAACGCCAAATTCCCTTTCGCCTCCAGCGTACGATACGGGATGTTCGCCTTCGGCGGTAACCACGAAGTGCTCCACTTCAACGCCAAGGGCGCCAAGGGGCTTACTCCCCTTCGCGCCCTCAATGAAGTAAGCGACCAGTGCCTGTTTGTTCTCTTGCTCGTAGGACATTCATGCCTCACTTGCCAAAGCAGTACGTTAAGACGCCTGCTTCGGATCTTACTCGAAGTTGAACATCGCCGTAGAGAGATAACGCTCACCCGTATCGGGGAGGATAGCGACGATGACCTTGCCAGCGTTTTCGGGACGCTGAGCGAGCTTAGTAGCGGCAGCAACAGCAGCGCCTGAGGAAATTCCCACCAGCAAGCCATCCTTTGCAGCAAGCTCGCGGCCGGCCTCGAAAGCCTCTTCGTCAGCGATGGTGATAACTTCATCATATATTTCGGTATTCAGTGTATCAGGAACAAATCCCGCGCCGATACCCTGAATCTTGTGGGCGCCCGGATGGCCTTCTGAAAGAACCGGGGACCCGGCAGGCTCCACGGCAACAACCTTGACCTCGGGGTTCTGTTTCTTCAGATATGCGCCCGTACCGGAAACCGTTCCGCCAGTACCTACACCAGCAACCAGGATGTCCACTTTGCCCTCGGTTGCCTCCCAAATTTCGGGACCAGTAGTTGCCTCATGAACGGCGGGGTTGGCGGGATTGGTGAACTGACTGGGAATGAAGGAGTTCGGAATTTCCTCGGCTAGTTCGGCAGCGCGAGCGATTGCGCCCTTCATGCCCTTGGCGCCATCGGTGAGAACCAGTTCAGCACCGTAAGCCTTCATAAGGTTGCGGCGCTCAACGCTCATCGTTTCAGGCATGGTGATGATAATGCGATTGCCACGAGCGGCAGCAATAGCAGCAAGGCCAATACCGGTATTGCCTGAAGTGGGCTCGATAAACACGGTGTCTGCATCGATCTTGCCGTCGGCTTCCGCCTGATCGATCATTGCCTTGGCAATGCGGTCTTTAATGGAGCCGGCGGGATTGAACAGTTCGACCTTGCCGATGATAGTTGCATTCAGGTTGTGGTTCTTCTCGTAGTTAGAGAGTTCTACCAACGGGGTATTGCCGATAAGCTCGGAAACGCTCTTGTACACTGCCATGATTCCTTCTTTCTGCCGCATCTACGGCAAATCGCCTTCGGGCCTTTAGCTCGCCGGCAAACTGCGTTGCCTTACCGAAGCAATACCAAACCTGAGCTTTGAAACCTCGAAGGAAGTCCTTTTCTTGACTCCAAATCCTACTAACCCCGTAGGTATTGTCAAGTATTAATTCCATAATTCATATCGGAGAAATAAGATATTTCGGTATTCGTTGCATATCACCTGATAAAAATAGATATTTTCGAGATCGATGACTTAACGGTCGCGTAACCTTTTCATGGTTTCCCCTATATTTCGCACCGCTTTCGCACAATTTTCTCACGCGCTTCGCATGTTCTTAAGCAACAGCTGCAACACTTGCGGCAAGCAACACCGCAAGGAAAGGCTGCATCATGAAAGCAAAGAATCGTGCCGCTGCGCGCGTGCGACGCATTGGCGGCAAACCAACAGACCGCATCACGCCCACAAGGCAACGCATAGGGGATGCCTTCCACCAAACAAGATTTCCCCGCAAAAGCACCAGCGAATGGATAATCCCATCTGCAAATCACCGTTTACTACTGTGCGTCTTTGTCGCTGCCCTGGCATGCTTTCTTGTTGCTTCAGCAGCCGCACCCCGCTGGGCACAGGCAGGAAACACCTCTGGACAGCTAGCAACCGTCGTCATTCAAGTTGAAGGGTATACAGGAGCGCTACCCACCCTGGTTGCTGGAACCGATTTCACCTTAGGGCAACCCGTTGGTACCAACCCCGCTTATATGGCGGACGAATCGGGCAAACAGCCCCTGGCAAAGCTCATTGAGTCAAAAGAGGCGCAAGGGTTCACCCTGAAATGGCACGATGAAGCAGGGAAAGAGTTCGATTGGCTAACCACAAAGATCGAGAAAAGCACAACCGTCACAGGAACATTCGTTGAAGCCGATTACGAGGTCCGCGTCTCTTTCAACGATGCAAAAACCGACGACCTTACCGTAAAAGTGCCTCGGGGCAGCTCGTTCAAACAGGCTTACGGGAGCATACCCGCCACCCCTACCAAAGGGGGATGGGAATTCGTACGGTGGGTGGACACCTCCGACGACTCCACCTTCGATTTCACGAAGCCCATAGAGAAATCAACAAGCATATATGCCCTGTTCAAGATTGCCAACACTGCTGAAGTCGAAGCATTTGACCCCACAAAGGACATTCCCAAAACCCTTACTGGCAGCTGCTACATAGGCGCAACCTGGAGTGTGCATCCCGCCAAATTTGCTATTTCTGATTTCACCGGTGAACTCAAAGGTTATGCCGGCACTGGCACCTGCTCGCTGCCCAGCGCCGCACCGCCCTCAAACACCCGAGCAGACTACGTAGCCACCCTGAAAGAGGTAAACGTCGAAGCAGGTGAGGTGGTTTACGACGTGAATATCACGCCACCTGGCGCAGCGCGCCCCGGCGGCCCAAGCAACAGCCTGGGGCTTATCGGTTATCAAACGGTGTACTTGAAAGCCGTCATCAAGAAGAACTTCGGCGGATACCTTGAAGTGGTCAAAACTTCCTCCAATCCTTCTATCAGCGAAGGCAACCGCTGCTATTCGCTGGAGGGAGCCGTGTTTGGCGTATACAACCAAGAGGGGTCGCGCGTAGCCCAGCTAACAACGGGCCCCGATGGGAAAACGGCCAAGAGCCCGTTGCTACCCGCAGGCACGTACACCATTCGCGAAGAAACGGCTCCTGATGGCTTTGCTCCCGCACCTGACACAAGCGTAGCTATTACCTCGGGCAGCACCACCACAGCAAGCATTTCCGATGCACCCCAAAACACGCTTATCAACCTTATCGGCCAAAAGATCGACGCAGAAACCAACACCCCTTACCCCCTCGGATCGGCGACCCTGAAAGGAGCGCTCTTCCGCGTTAGCTACTTCGATCAAGGAGAACAAGAACCAAGGGCACTTTGGGGAATCCCGAACAGATCGAGCGTCAATCCCTCCAGCCAGAAGACAACGAAGCAAAGCATGGATTACCTCGGAACCCCTAAACGCACGTGGGTTTTCAAAACAGACGAGACAGGCAGATTCGCCTTCGATGAAAGCCATTTCGTTGAGGGGGATGAGTTTTACTACGACACCAACCACACTATAGCGCTTCCCCTAGGCACCGTCCTGGTAGAGGAGATACAGCCACCAACAGGGTATCTCGGCTGCGATGCACCCTGGAAGGTATCGTTAACCAGCGAAGGGACAGAAGAGCACATCAGCGCTTGGACTCCCCTTTCCTTTGAAGAGCAGGTAATTCGAGGCGACCTGGCCTTCACGAAAGCGAAAAGCGGCACCATGGAGCACCTGGCGAATGTGCCATTCCGCATCACTTCGCACACCACAGGAGAAGAACATGTGCTGGTAACCGATGAAAACGGCATGGCCAACACCGCGTCTTCATGGGTACCTCATTCCCGCAACACCAACGCTGGCACCTCGGCAAAAGATGGCATCTGGTTCGAGCGAGATTCGCACGGCGGGACAGCAAAGGTTAACGACGACCTTGGCGCCCTTCCCTACGACACTTATGAAATAGAAGAACTTCCTTGTAAAGAAAATGAAGGCACCGTACTGGCGCACTTCACAATAACCATCAGCAGAGACAATACCACGCTCGATCTGGGCACCGTTGACAACGACACCATCCCCCTTGCCATTTCAGGCGAAGTCGACAAGCGCGAAACTCTCCTCAACGAAGCAGGATCGTTCGATTACTCAATCGACTATCGTTCCACCTCTAGCACTTGGGTGGACGAATTCACCATGACCGATACCATCACCTGTGCAGAAAACGGCTATGCCCACCTTACCGGCATCGCCACACCCGTGAGCTTCGAAGACTACGACGGCATAATGAACGTGTGGTATCGAACCAACTTCGACCAGGAAAAAGAACAGGAGAAAGCAGCAAGCGAAGAAGATGGCAAAACGGGCAAGACCAACGGCAATAGCGCTCCAAAGCAGAGCAAAAGCAAGCCCGTCAGTATCGGCGAAGCCAGCACCGAGGCAAGCAGCGCCAGTGACGAACAGCCAAATGCCTGCGCCGGAAACCCCTACAACCCCGACAATCCAACCAACAAACGCATCCACGACTTCAGTGGCTGGCGCATTTGGAAACAAGACATTTCGACCCTAGGATCGCAAGAGCTTGCCGTGAACGATCTTTCGCTCGAACAGGGAGAGTTCATCATTGCCGTAGCCTTCGAACACGGCAGAGTCGAAGAGGGCTTTGGCACCAATACCCAAGATGCCAAGGAATGGGAGCGTCCCGAACGCTACGAGAATGTTGACCTTTCCGACCTGACAGCGAACCGAGCTTCATTCAACTTGAAGGAAGCAGCGGGACCAACGCGCAGCGAAGAAGACAGCATGATTGCTTACGCTCCCGCCATCCTGCACATGCAAGCAACAGAGGAAACACTATCGGGCGATGCGGTTGATCTGTGGAATGTCGCGAATATCGACACCCACCGTAATTTAGAGCTTCATGACGAAGACAGAGACTCGGTTGTCCAATCAACCAACCCAGTCGAAACAGCAGCGGAATCCGTTGCCGCCAAATTGCCGAAAACCAATGATGGTTCCGCTCCCGTGCCCCTCCTTGTCGTTTTAGCCCTAGCAACCACCTTCGGGCTCCTGGCATTTCCCAAGCTGTGTCGACGATGCGAGTTAAGGCGGGCCATCCTAAACAATCTATAGCCACCAACCTCACACCAGCGCAAAGGCTTAAACAAAAACGCGAGCTGCTCGATGAACCATCGGACAGCTCGCTTTTCTTGCTACGCTCAATACTTATCGCAACAGTTAACCGGCAATGCCGCGCTTTACCGTACGACGCTTACGCTTGGGAGGCTCAACCGGCTCACGGAAATCAAGCATCATCTGCTCCATGGGCGCATCACCTGGAGTGGAATCCGCCACCTTTTCAACATCTTTCACAGTCCATGCCAACGCTTCGGAGCCATGGAGTTCGAGCATTTTATAGCGTGCGTCTTGCACGTTCAGCTTAGAGCCAGCACGATGCTCGCTTTCAAACTCGATAACGCTTGATTTAGGGGCCGCCCCTTTTGGCGAAACGATTGTGGCACGGTACCTGGTCATGCGGCTCCTTTCGTGAAGCGACGTTATTGGAATGGGTATTTAAGCATAACGCAAGATGGAATCCACATGAAACCATAACCAGCAAAGCCCCAAGAAGAAGAGAATAAAGGCACGGGGCAGCTCCAAGCAGCCCAACACCCTCATCAAATATGGAGGAATATGAGTCCTTTAGACCCCAAGGCGCAGGCAGAATTTGCTGACGTTCAAACCGTCGGCATACCTCGCGCTCTACTGTATTTTCGCTACAAAACCATGTGGCGCACCTTTTTTGAAGAACTCGGCCGGACCGTTGTGGTAAGCGATAAATCCGACCGCAGCACCCTTGAAGCAGGAGCGCACCTCTCCATCGACGAATGCTGCCTGGCATCAAAACTGTATATGGGTCACGTTGCCAGCCTTCTGGGAAAATGCGATGCCATTTTTGCTCCCAGCATCGACAATTTGGGAAACTTCAAAGGCTTCTGCACCAAATTCCAGGCACTGCCAGATTTAGTTGCCAATACCTTCATCACGCAACGTCCCCGCATCATTTCCTGCGAAGTTGATCGAGCAGACAGCCACATCAAGGAGCAGGAAGCCTACATTGACCTTGGCCAAAAGCTTGGGGCAACAAGAAAAGAATCAAAGAAAGCCTACGCTGCCGCCGTTCGTGCTCAGACGAATAGCGACGAGAAACGCGCCCACAAACAGGAAGCTCTGTTAAAACGCGTTTCTAAAATGCCCGAAGGCGAACGCCCTTTGCGAATTCTGTTGGCGGCACACCCCTACGTGATTCATGACGACTTTGTGGGTTCACCGCTTGTTGACATGCTAAGAGAAATGGAAACCTGCGTCCTGTTCGCCGATCGTTACAACCACGAAAAGGCACTGGATAAAAGCTTTGAGTTTTCCGACACCCTACCTTGGATTGTCAACCGCGAGACCATCGGCACCATTCTGGACCTGTACGACCAGATAGACGGCATTGTTTTGGTGAGCGCCTTTCCTTGCGGGCCCGACTCCATGACCAACGATGCCCTTATGCGCTGCATCAAAGGCAAGCCCATCCTTTCGCTCACTGTCGATGCGCAGAGCGGAACCGCTGGCTTGGAAACACGCCTGGAAAGCTTTGTCGATATTCTCCGTTACCAGCAAAGGGGTGGCTACCTGCATGAATAACGAATCGAACCACCAGCAAGGCAGAGAGCCGAACCGCAAACTGACTGCATTGAATGCCGTACAGAAGGCAGCCGACACCCTCAAACGCCGCTATTCCGATGAAATCCCCAATGCATCCATTTCCTTTATCCCCGGCACACCCGAGGCCCTTCGCGCTCACCGCAACAAGAAGAAGCAGAAGAAAAAAGCCGATCGTCACGCGCGTACCAAAGTTGCCTTCCTTCGCTATTCCTACTACGACATTGCCTTCAAGTACTTCGTTGAGCAGGTGCTTGACGCCGACTACGTATCGTTGCCCGAACCTACGCGTCGCACGCTGGAGCGGGGCGCCCAGCACAGTAACGATTTCGTATGCGCTCCGTTCAAGCACATCCTGGGTGACTACATCGAAGCGCTAGAGCGCGGCGCTGACGTTCTTGTTCAATTTGCCGGACCCTGCCGCCTGGGGTATTACGGCGAGCTGCAGGAATCCATCCTGCGTGACATGGGCTACGAGTTCGAGATGCTCAACTTCGCCACGGTAACAGGAAAGCCAATGCAAGAGTACCTCGCCATCTGTAAAGAAAAAGTGAACCCGAACCTTTCTATCCCGCAAGGAGTAAAGCAGTTCCTGACACTTTTCAAAATGATCGAATGTCTAGACTCCTACAACGATGCCTACCTGGCAAAGGCCGGCTTCGAGGCTGAGCGTGGATCGTTCAAGCGCGCCCGCGATGATTTCTTTGCCGACATGCGCACCGTTACCAATCTGAACCAGATAACCACTGCCTACAAACGCGGCATGGGCGTTCTTCGGGAATTGCCCACGCAAGAACCCGCCGACCCGATCCGCATCGGGATTGTGGGCGAATACTTCACTGCCGTTGATTCCCATTCGAATCTCTACATCGAAGAAAAGTTCATCGATATGGGCGTTTCACTCGCTCGGTACTTGAACATCACGCACCGCAATCTGCATTACAACGAGGAAAACCTGCGCCGCGGCGTGAGCGAATACGTAAGCTATGACATGGGTCCCACTTCTACCATGACCATCGCCGCAGCAAAAAGTTATGCCGAAAAGGGATTCGACGGCATTGTCCACCTTAAGTCTTCTGGCTGCACGCCCGAGATTGACGTGATGCCCGTTCTGCAGCGCATCAGCAGCGACTACCATATCCCTATTTTGTACCTGAGCTACGATTCGCAAACGAGCGATACCGGCCTCGACACCCGACTCGAGGCGTTCTACGACATGATTGCAATGAGAAAGGCCCGGTGATGAGCAACGCATTCCTTGGTATCGATACCGGTTCTATTTCCACTAAAGGCGTCATCATTTTGCCTGATGGCACGATTATCGCCCGCTCCTACCTTTGGACGGAAGGCAACCCTACCGATGCAGCGCGCCGTGTAGTGGAAGACCTGCACAGCCAGATAAACACCGAAGAAATCAGCGTGGTTGCCGTTGGCGCCACTGGCAGCGCACGGCGACTGGTTGGCTCTATCTTGGATGCCACTGTGGTAAAGAACGAGATTACCGCCCACGCCGTTGGCACCACCCACCTGCACCCTGATGTGCGCACTATCCTTGAAATCGGCGGACAAGACTCGAAGATCATCTGCGTCGAAAACGGCATTGCCACCGACTATGCCATGAACACGCTATGCGCTGCAGGCACTGGTTCGTTTCTGTCGAGCCAGGCGCACCGCCTTGGCGTCGAAGTGGAAGAGTTCGGCCCCATTGCCCTAACTTCGAAAAAACCTGCCAACATTGCTGCCCGCTGCACGGTGTTCGCCGAAAGCGATTTGGTGCACAAATTGCAGGTTGGCTATCCCCGCGAAGACGTTATCGCCGGCTTGTGCAAGGCCGTTGCCACCAACTACCTGAATAACGTGGGCAAAGGCAAGCGCATTCAGTCGCCCATCGTCTTCCAGGGCGGAGTGAGCAAGAACGTTGGCGTGGTTCATTTCTTCGAAGAAGCATTGAACCAACCTATTTTAGTTGACCCCGACGGCCATCTGATGGGTGCCTACGGCGCTGCACTGTTGGCGGCCGACGCCCCTGCCTCGAAGCGCAAGCCCTTCAATTTCGACATCTCCGATTTCGAGTTCACCACCCGCGAAGTCATCTGCCAGAAATGCGCCAACCACTGCGAAATCGTATGCGTATACAAGGACGATACCCTCATCGACGCCTGGGGCAATCGCTGCGACAAAGGCGCAATCAAGGTGGGAAAATAGGAACAGGTGTCAGATTCCCACTTGTGAAGAAACGATAATTATTTCTAAAATATAATTATGTTTTAGTACTATTCATAGTGTTAAACAAGCTCATAAGCGCCCCCACCTGGGGCGCTTTCTTATTCTCTGAAGCAGAAAGGAGGATCATTAACCATGGAAAAAATCAACTTCTGCCGAACCTTGTTCGAAGAAACCCGCTTTATGAGTCTGCTCATCAAATCAACGCTTTCGAGCATCGTTGCAAGGCACGGGCTAAACCCCTATCAGGCTCACCTGCTGGGCGAAATAGCCTCGCAGAATGGCCAAACTATCAAGGAGCTCGCTTATCACTTGTGCGTAAAGCCCTCAAATTTCAAGCCTATCGCCCAGCCCTTGGAAGAACGCGGCCTCATCGAACGCAGACAGGACGAAAACGACAAACGCAGTTTCCGTATCTACCTCACGGAAAAAGGCCGCGCCGAATCGGCCGCCATCGATGCAGAGTTTTCTGCCCTCTTCGAGGAAAACCCCGACGCTGCCGAGCTGCAACAGCAGGTCATCGAAGGGTTTGAAGCCTTCCGCAAACTCGCAAGCCTCAACAGCCAGCTCAAAACCATCCCTACCGATCCCCACACAAGAAAGGAAAACTAGATGGGTCTCACCCGTAATCAAGTAGTTATCGTTGCCATTCTGCTGGCAGGCGCCACGCTGGTTGTCTTGAACCAGACGCTCCTTTCGCCCGCATACCCCTCCATCATGGCCGACCTCCAGGCAGACGCCACCACCGTTCAGTGGCTCACCTCAGCTTATTCTTTGGTCGAAGCCATTATCATCCCGCTTTCCGCCTTCCTTATTGGCCGCTTCCCCACCCGAAAGCTGTTCATCGCAGGTGTTTCGGTATTCGCCTTGGGTTCCCTTATGGCGGCGTTTTCGCCCTTCTTCGGCATCCTGCTATTGGGCCGTATTTTCCAGGCAGCAGCCACCGGCGTAGTTATGCCAATGGTATTCACCGTGATTCTTCTGATATTCCCCCGCGAAAAGCGCGGCAGCGCCATGGGCATTGTGTCCTTGGTTATCGGCTTTGCCCCTGCTGTCGGTCCTTCCCTTTCCGGCTTGCTGGTCGAATCCGTCGGTTGGCGCTCGCTCTTTATGCTGGTAACCGCACTGGCGGTACTTATCGTCATCCTGGCCATCGTCTTCCTCAAGAGCTACGGCGAATTCGAACCCACCTCGTTCGACAAACCATCTGTTGCCCTGTGCTCACTGGGCCTTTTGGGGCTGCTGTATGGCTTAGCCACTATCACTTCAGCAACCAACATAGCCATCCCGATCGCCCTTATCGTTGCCGGTGCCATTCTCTTGACATTCTTCGTACGCAGGCAACTCCGCCTCGAAGTGCCGCTGTTGAAAGTCGATGTCCTGAAGAGCCGCTCATATGCCATCGTTGTTGTTCTGGTTGCCCTGCTCCAGGCCGCGTTGGTTGGCACAGGCGTTTTGCTCCCCATCTATTTGCAAAACCTGCTCGGTGTATCTGCCCTCGAAACCGGCCTTATCATGCTGCCCGGCGCTGTGCTGGGCGCCATCATGGGCTTCTTCGCTGGCCGCCTGTTCGACAAGCTGGGCGTTCGCCGTATCGTAATCCCAGGCGCCTTGGTTGCGGCCATCGGCGGCTGCGGCTTGGTTGGCTTTGGGCTCGACACGCCCGTACCCTTCATCATCGTTATCTACACCTGCCTGGGCGTTGGCATGCAGGCGCTGGTCACCCCGCTTAACACCTGGGGAATCAACACGCTGGACAACCGTGTTATCCAGCACGCGAATGCACTGCAGAACACGTTGAACCAGGTAGGCGCGTCGTTGGACACAGCCATCTTGGTTTCCCTTTCCGCAACATCCACCTTCCTGTTCCCCGAGATGCCCGCAATCGAACAGGCCATGGCAGGCGACCGAATCGCATTCGCCTTCACGGCGCTTATCATGATCGCAATCTTTGCAGTTATCGTTGTTGCCGTACGCGACACTAAGAAGGAACCTTCCGCCGCAGAGCGCGCCAATGCTCTGCGCCTGCCCACCAAAGCAGACGATCACATCGCTGTGGACCTTGCTATGAACAAGCAGCCCTACTTCGTCCACAGCACCGACTCCATCCGCGAGGTTGCGCAGATTCTTGCCACCAACAAAACCTCTGGCGTTCCCGTGGTCGACGAACATATGAAAGTGGTTGGCTTTATTTCCGACGGCGACATCATGAAGTACATCGGACGCAGCGAAGGCGCCGTTCTGGACGCAACTCTCATGCTGTACCGCGCCACTGACAACGAAAACTTCATGCAGCGCGTTTCCGAACTGCTTGACTTGAACGTTATGCGCATTGCCACCAAGGGCGCTATTTCCGTTGAAAGCGGATCCGAACTTGACGAAGCATGCCGCCTGCTGGCTGAAAAGCGCATCAAGAAAGCACCAGTAGTAAGCGAAGACGGAACGCTCGTTGGCTCGCTTTCCCGCTCGGACGTTATTCGATCCACCATGGCAAACCTCGCTGCCATTGAAGCTCTTGCCAAGGGGTCAAAGCCCGCAAACGCCTAGCAACCCAGACCCTCCTTTTCTCCCGCCCCGCATCAAGCTTTGAACTGCACCCATTTCTCGTGTCCAAAAAGTGGGTTCAGTTCACTTTCGGCCTGATGCGGGGCGTTTTGCTTTTGGAGCCATGCCCCACGGGCCATAACGCACGTAGTCGGCATGAGCGAACGAATCCCGTCGCCTATGCACGCAGCGCCAACTTGCCGCACAAAGAAGACCCCCTTTATAATGTGACCGCATAATTTTGGTAACGGCTGGCTGCGCCTTTTGCGCAGGTGCTCACAAGCCGCAGGGGAATGAAGGTGAAAGTCCTTCGCTATACCAGTAACCGTAACTTCGAGCAACCCTCGATCAAGTCGGAATGCCTGCCAGCCCGCGCCCTGGATAGAAGGATCTCACGTGAGCAACACCACCTGCCGTCTTCGCGGCATAGCAAAGCGCGCCCTTGCGCTGCTTACGGCAATCGCCCTGGCAACCGCTCTAACCCCCAGCTTCGCCCTAGCAGAAGAAGCCAACAACTCGGCATCAATCACAGCAGAACAAAACCCCCACAGCTGACAGCGCAAGCAGCCCTTCCACGGCTGACTCCGCTGCAAACAAGGCAGACGCCACGCAAGATGTCAGCGAGAGCCAGGCATCGGGCTCCAGCAGCGCCGCAGGGCACGCAACAACCAGCAGTTCAAAGGCAAACGCGGGCGAATCGGCAGACACCAGTAGCGCAAATAAAGCACCGAGCCAATCCACGAACGCTGCCGAGCCCGCAAACCAGGCATCCAGCACCAAGGCAGATACCGTTTCAGCGACACTGAAGATCTCGGTTTACGGCACCACCTTGGTTTCGCACACCTTCAGCATCGAAAAGGGTAAAACTGTTGAAGACATGCTGAACTTGGCCGTCGAACAGGGCTACATCAACAACTATTCTCACGGCACCCCCTACCCTGGCTACACGGCATACTACGTGAACAGCATCACCGTAAACGGCATCGCATACACCCAACCCGCTAACTACTCGGAATACTGGTCGAGCACCATTAACGGAGCTTGGGAAAGCGACGGCATCAACGGCAACAAGATTGAATCCGACGGCTTTTCTTACGAGCTGAGCTACGTCTCAAACGATCCCAACACCAAATACGACAACGGCACGGGCAACTATCCAACCAGCCCTAACGCTCCCCATCCCGACAAGGCAACGGGCAGCGACACCACTTCGTACGTAAAGAACGAAGGCAACACCAGCGCGGCAACCTCCGCTCCCACCTCTTCCAACAATGCGGCGCTTTCCTGGAAGAAAGCCTACGGCAACGGCAATTACTCAGAAATCCTTACGCTGGGCGATTCGATCTACTTCGCCTCATCACTCCTCAATGCCAACTGGACCCCGAAAACCGCCGTGCTGCACCGCCTAAACTCCAAAGGCGAGGAAACCGCATCGCTTCAGTTGTTCGGCACCATTGATGCTTCTGCCTGCCGCATGGCGTACACCGATGGCGTTATCATCATTCCCCTCTCCAACGGCCGCCTGCAGGGCGTTTCCGCAACCGAAATGAAAACGCTTTGGGTATCAGGCGCTATCGCATCGGGCGCTCAGAACATTTCCACCGTAACCGCTTCTGGCGGCATGGTGTTCACCGGCACCGCCAATTCGCTTGATTCAAGCTACAACGCCGCAACGGGCACGTTCTTCGGCATCAACGCCATCACCGGCGAACGGGTTTGGGCAAACGAAGAGGCAAACACGGGCTTCTACTGGAGCGGCGCTTGCAAGGTTGGCAACGTTTTGCTGTACGGCAACGACGCTGGCGTGCTTACCGCCGTCGACCCTGCAACGGGCAAAACCGTTTCCGCACTTAAGCTGTCATCCGCAATTCGCTCCACGGCAATCTCGAACAGCGCTGAAACCGAAGCGTACGTCACAACGAACGACGGCACGCTGCACAAGATTTCAGTAGCCTCCGATGGCTCGCTTTCCGAATCGAATGCCGCCCTCTTCGCCAGCAAAAGCACCAGCACAGCAACCCTTTTCCAGGGTAACCTGTTCGTTGGCGGCGGCGCGGCTGATTACACAGGAACGCTCAGCGTCGTCGATGCTGCAACCATGCAGATCAAGCACTCGGTTTCCCTGCCCTTCGAGGTGAAGAGCGCACCCTTGGTTGCCAAAGCAGCTGATGGCAACACATATGCCTACTTCACCTGCAACGGAGCCGAGGGCACCTGGCCGAACTACACCAGCGGCGGCGGCGCCTGGGTCTACTGCCTGGAAACCAACACCGCCACGAAGCTTTTCGATGCAACCGACAGCATGGCCAACTGGTGCACCAAGTCTATCGTCATGGGTGCTGATGGCACCTTGTACTGGACCAACGATTCCGGCACGCTGTTCGCCCTGGCAAACACCGCCTCTTCCAACAACGGCAACGATTCCGACAGCACCCAAACACCTGAAAAACCTGGAACCAACAACCAGCAGAACAACAAGGCACCTGGCAGCAATGCGAGCGAGCATGCTCCCGCCGCAACCCCCATTAGTGCTGGCAATGCATCTGCTGCAGCCCAAGCGCCCCTGAGCGATGCTGAAGCACTGGCCGAAAATGAAGCCTCCAACGAAGAGGAAAACGGCAGCGCTGTTACTAGCGCATCTTCCGCTCGTGGCACCTCATCCAACAACAGCAACGATTCAAAGGGCGCTCCCTGGCTGCCCATCGCAGGTATTGTTGCAGGCTGCGCCGGCCTGGTTGCCGTGGGTGCCTTCCTGTTCCGTCGCCGTTCTTTGTAGGCTGGAGTTATGGCTGAAGATCCGAAAAGACTCACCCGTGCCCACAAGATAGCGCTTGGCGTAATCTCTGTTGCCTGCTGCTGCCTTATTGGCGTTTCGGCATTCACACTTGCTGCACCCGATGCACTGAGCCAGGTCCAGGACAATCAGGCTGAAGCCACGCAAGAGGCAGACTCCGCTTCAACCGACTACGGCAACGACGCTCCGCAAGAGGGCCAATCGGACAATGCGACCCAAGACGGCAACGCCCAAGACGAAAGCAGCAGCGCGTCGGGCAGCCAGAGCAAAAGCACTGAAAAGGAAAACGGCACCTCGAGCAGCTCCGGCAACAAGGCAAGCTCTTCCAGCAACAGTTCAAGCAGCAATGGCAATTCCCAAGGCACAACAGCAAGCTCCGCCGCTTCTAGCACCGTTACGGTGTCGGTATCCGTTTCCAGCAGCGCCGCCGATGGGCGCGTTTCAGGTAGCGCCCACCCCACCTTCAAGAAGGGCGCTACCGCCTACGATGCCCTGTGCGCCACCGGCCTTTCGGTTAGCACGAAAAGCAGCCAGTACGGGCTCTACGTGAGCGCTATCGGCGGCTTGGCGGAATTCGAATACGGCGGGAAAAGCGGCTGGATGTACTCCGTCAACGGAAGCGCGCCAAACGTTTCTTGCGGAAAGTACGTGCTCAAAGACGGGGACACCGTTTCCTGGTACTACGTTAAGTAAATGAAGCCCACCGCCTTCGACAACTTTCACCCCGCACTTGCCCTGGTCTACTTCGCCGTAGCCTTGGTGCTTGCCATGGCCGCGCCCCACCCAACACTCCTGGCTCTTTCCTTTGTCATCGCAGCGCTCTATGGGGTGTGGCTGCGCGGCGGTAGAGCTGTTGCACGGTCGTTCGCATGGCAGCTTCCCCTACTCGCCGTTATCGTTGCGGTAAACCCGCTGTTCAGCTCCACGGGCACTACCGAGTTGTTCCGCATAGGCACGCAGGCGGTGTATGCCGAAGGCTACGCCAACGCTGCCACTATGGCACTACTGCTCCTGTGCGTGATGCAATGGTTCGCCAACGCCGATGCCGTTCTGGGTTCGGACAAGGTAATGGGCACATTGGGCGGCATCTTGCCCACCATCAGCCTGATGATCTCCATGATCATGCGTCTTATTCCGCAATTCGTGCGACGCGGGCATGCCATCAGCAACGCATTGAATGCTTGCACCGCAGCACGCAACCCCAGCACCAGCATGGTTTCCAGTAACGTTTTTGCCGAAGAGGCAGAATCCGCCCCAGTCGCCAAAGAAGCGCACGAGGCGAAACGCGCCCGCCGCCAGAAACGACACGCCGAGCAAAATGGTGTGAACAAGCCCGCACGGCGATTTTCCGCAATTCGCTTTGCCGATCACCTGCGCACTGTCACCACGCTCATGGGGTGGAGCATGGAAAACTCGCTGGAAACCGCCGATTCCATGCACTGCCGCGGATGGGGCGCCAACCGCAAGCGGACAACCTTCCGCCGGAACCACTTCCGCACCTATGACGCGTTTGCGCTGGGCGCTCTCGCGTTGCTCTCCGTCGGAGCGGCCGCTGCCGCTTACACCCTCATGAACGGCTTCGGATTCTTCCCCGCCTTCCATGGCAGCCAGGGCAACCCGCTTGCTGCCCTCTATGCGCTGGCCCTGTGTTTCCCCCTCATGCTAGAACTGTTAGGAAAGGTGCGCCGATGAGCGCCGCTTTAACATTCGACAATTTCGCGTTCTCTTACCAAGCCGCCGCTGAAGCAGAGCTGCTAACAGAACGCTTCGCCGCACAACCGAACCAAGACGGGCGCCCCCTTATCGGGCCCCTTTGCACGGAAATCGAAGAAGGATCGTTTACGCTGATCACCGGCGCCACAGGCTGTGGCAAAACCACGCTGCTGCGCTGCTGCAAGCCGGAGCTTGCTCCCAACGGGATCCACACGGGCACGGTCAAAATCTTCGGGAAAGATTCCTCCACCCTGAGCGTCGAAGAATCGGCAAGCACCGTTGGCTTCGTCATGCAGAACCCCGACAACCAGCTGGTATGTTCTGAGCCTTGGCACGAATTGGCTTTCAGCCTGGAAAACTTGGCTGTCTCCCAAGATGCCATGCGTCGCCGCGTTGCGGAGATTGCCCACTTCTTCGGCATGAACAGCTGGCTGCATCAAAACGTGAACAATCTTTCAGGAGGGCAAAAGCAATTGCTGGCTCTTGCCAGCGCGCTCGCCTGCGCCCCTTGCCTGCTCCTGCTCGACGAACCCACCAGTCAGTTAGACCCCGTGGCCGCCCATTCACTGGCGCACGCCCTCTTCCGCATTAACCGCGAGCTGGGCATTACCGTGCTTGCCACCACCCATGCCCCCGAGCTTATGGCACCCTACGCCACGCAAAGGCTCGCCCTGCAAAACGGCCAGCTTAAGGAAGCGGTACTCCCCACGTCTAAGGCATACATCCCTGCAGCGCCCACTGAAACCCCAGTTCAACGCACTAACGAACCAGTTCTGCAAGTTCGCGACGCTTCGTTTCGTTACGAGCACAAAGCGCCCTTCGTCCTTAAAGGATGCAACCTTACCGTGCAAAAAGGCACCCTGCACACTATTGTGGGCGGCAACGGATGCGGAAAATCAACCCTGCTGGCACTTGCGGCGGGAACAATGCGCCCCGAACGCGGCCGCATAAAAGCGCCGCTTCGAGAAAGCCAAGGGTTCATTCCGCAAGATCCGAAAGCGCTGTTCGTGCGCGACTCCGTTGCCGAAGAACTGCGCGACTGGCAACGCGCATGCGGCTATGGGGACGAAGATATTGACGCCATGATGCACCGCTTGGGGCTGCAGGGCCTGGAAAATCTGCATCCCTATGATCTTTCCGGCGGCCAGCAACAGCTGCTAGCGTTCGCAAAAGTGCTGCTCACACGCCCAAAGCTGTTGCTTCTCGACGAAGCAACTAAAGGACTCGATACCGAAGCAAAGCTCATGGTTGCAAAGCTCTGCCGCGCACTGACAGCAGAGGGAGTCACCATAGTCATGGCGACACACGACCTGCCCTTTACGGCTTGCGCAGCAGACGCCATAACCATGCTCTTCGACGGTGAAGACGCTTGCACCGAAACACCGAGCGAATTCTTCCACAACAACTTGTTCTACCGCGCTACCGAAAACGACTTCACACGCGCTTGGGGGAGCCTGTGAGCACCCCAGCAAATCATATGTTGCGCGCTGCCGCCGAAACAGTTGCCCTGCTGGCACCCCTTGCCGCTTTGTTGACATGCGCATACTTGCAGATCGAACAGTCGGGGTTGCTCACGCTGCTGGTGGGTTGCGCTGCACTGGCGGTATTCTTCTGCGGGTTTGAGGCGGGAAAACCCGCCCTGCGCCAAATCATGCCCACGGCAACCTTGGGGGCATTGGCAGCAGCGGGACGTATCCTGTTTGCACCCATTCCCGACTTCAAGCCAGTCAGCGCCATCTGCATCATTGCCGGAGCGGTGTTCGGCAAGCACAGCGGCTTCATGGTGGGAGCGCTGGCGGCGCTATGCTCCAACTTCTTTTTCGGACAGGGACCGTGGACTCCCTGGCAGATGTATGCCTGGGGATTGGTAGGATACGTTGCCGGCGTATTGGCAAACAACGGCGTATTTGCGTTGAGCGAACGGCTTGGTGCCCATGGTCCCAGCTTGGGAACCGTCGTTCTGCTCTGCTATGGCTTTCTGTCAGGATTGGGCTATGGTTTCATCCTGAACAGTTGGTATATCGTGGCATTCCTGGTACCGGTAACGTGGCAAGGGGCGCTGGCGGCCTACCTGGCCGGCCTGCCGCTAGACTTGGTCCATAGCGTAGCCACCGTGATATTCCTTTCCGCCCTCTACCTACCCTGGAAACGGAAACTAGAACGCATCAAACGCAAATACGTCCTGCGGTAAAAGTATTATTTGGTGTTAGCCCGATGCACAGGATTCCCAATTTATTTAGCTTAATCTGACTTGTTTTTCAGGTTTGAAGTTATGAAATCACAAAGCCTGTCGGCATTTTCGTTTCTCGAATCCGAATAAATTGCCGAAACCGGAAAATGAACCCCTTCTTGCGAAACAAATGGAAGGCTGACAACGTCAGGTATCAAAACCTCCCAAGCAGATCCGCTGATAGCGAGAAGGGCGGCATCTTCATTGTCCGAAAAAAAATTCCCAATGCTCTCCCGACTGTTGTTGAGCATCTCAAAATGAAGATTCACCCCATAATCAGAAGCCAAATCTTTCAAATAAGGGCAAACTTCTTCCGCATGAAACGGCAAAGCAAGTTTGACCGTTTTCAAATCATGCACTGAAAGTGCATCCCGAGATACCAACGGGTTATTCGACCCCACTAGAAGATTAGGCGATACAGAATAGAGAAACTTTCGCTTAAAACCCTCGAGCATCGGGGTACCGAGCAGGACAGCAAAGTCAATATAGCCCAACCTCAAACCGGACAAGCACCTCTCGTTGGGCAATTCGATCAGACTTTCCACCCAACCACTATTTCCTAGCAGACCCTTTACAAACGGAGGAATCAAGGAGTCCCCTTCACCCCAAGACGCAATAGCGCACCTCATTTTTCCCTCGTCGGAAATACGTAACCTATACGAGGAAGCGATTGAGCCTATTTTGCCTGCATGGTGGATAACCGCTTCTGCCTCTTCGGCAATTAACAACCCCACGTCTGTCGGCGATATAGTTTTCCCCGATGACACAATCAGCTTCAAGCCCAGTTCCGACTCCAAAGTCCTTATGGCCTTCGAAACAGCCTGGGGAGTTACGAACTGCTCTTTTGCGGCACGGGAATAACTCCCTAGATGAATCGCAGAAACAAGATACTCAAGTTGGCTGATATTCATTGCCCCTCCAAAAAAGAAAGGGTCGCCAGCCGTCAATGAATGGCGACCCTCTTGCATAAGACTAACTCCGCAGAGGATCAGAAAACTCAAAGACACCTATCTGAGTTTCCCCATCTTCGGCGTAAACAGGAATCGAGGTAATCTCCCCAGAAAAAGAGGCATCCGCCCACTGCTCGTTTACGACATAGCCACTTTTACCATTCGTGGCAACAGCGGAAACAAGGTCTGGTTCATATCCCACCGAATTTGCTGAAACCATCGACCCATAAGTCTGATTGCTGCTATTCACGCTGTACTCGGAAACGCTCATAAGGGCATCTCCTTCTTCAAGCAAATCACATGTCGTCGTCGGGGAATAGGCGCAGATATCGTGATTAATGTGCGTTCCGGAAATGTACACCATGCCCCCAGCGTAATATTTCCCTCCAACGTTTCTAACTGCACCAGCGCCAACACCTACGTCTTTTTCGCCAGCGGCATTCCAAATCGGCTTTGTCGAATTAATCAACAACCCAGCACCATCATAAAGCTCAGCTCTAGCGCCAATCTTACCTTCCGCAATCGAGCTATTAGTTTTTGCATAAGCCCAACCCGTAATGTAATTCTGACTTCCGGACCAGGACATAGATTCTATTCCAGCTTTATGGGTAATCGTAATTCCCCCATAGGTATAGGCTTTCTGATTGCCCCAAACTTTACAATTTGGCATAGTCGCAAATGCGGGCTGAGCAAAGCAGGAAAGCAAAAGCGCAATTGCAACGCATACCAACGTTGATGCTGCTGCCTTTTTCGAAATAGTCATTTTGACCTCCTTCTCGTTTTCGACGGCATAGTCATCGTCAAACAGTTGGTCTCTCCTGTTTGTGTAAAACCTGTTTACGCACAATACAATTTGTTGCTACTTGCCCTGGACCAACTCCCATTGATATTCAGCACCCGAATCCATCGTTGCCACAATCATCAACCCGTCCATTTTAGAGGCGACTTTTTCTGCAAGTTGATGCCACCGGGGTCCGTTGTCATTCACCAATTGGGAACAGGCAGATTCGCCCAAATCGACAAGACAACCAATTCTCAAAGAGGAAGAACCCGCATCACAACGATTGGGCATCGAACCCGACTCAAGAATTTCATCCTGATCAGCCGCGGAGAAAACACCGCATTCGCCCTCCCCCGAAGCCGAAAGAGAGACAAGGGAGCTGGCAGATTCCCCAAGAATAAAAGAGACATCAAGATCGTATGAAGCAAGACAACGCCAATTTTCCTCGGCCCCGCCAAGCAGCACAGAAGGTTCACCCAAGCTAAGCAACGTTTTATGATCTTGGTCAACAAGAAAAACGTTCCGCCCCGATGGAGTATTCCCTGAAGCGTCATCCGCCGATTGGCTTGAGTTTGCACAGCCTAGCAATCCGAGGGCAAACACCAACAACATGACAACATTGAGGAAACGCATAGCTACACCTCTTCTGTAAGGGAACCCCTCCTTTGCGAACTGAATTGGAGCATTTGCTCAAACTTTCGCAATTCAGCAGAATTCCCAAATCGACCGATAATGAATCAGCCTATTCAGCCAGGCCATTCAGCATTAAGGAAAAAAGGTTTAGGGCATTAACGATTAGTTGTAGATGACGACGAGCCCATAGGGACTTCCAGCCAGCAGTGCAAAATAGCGCAGGCTTCGGGGTGGCGCGAGGGTGGTCGAGGACACTCGGCGTTTCAAATTAAAATATTTAAGAAAATGAACGAAGGAACGCAGCGAACGGTAGCGGAGTGGGTGGCTCGAATACCCTCGCACCATCCCGAAGCCTGCGCCTTACCGAAAAAGGCATTCCGACTACGGCACAGGAACGTTTCCGAACAGTCCTTCAGCGAGCAATAGGCAAACGCACACGGCCCGATAATGCACTGCCGCTATCGGGCCCCTTTTTCACTGTTGGCGCCCCTGCTCCCAAAGGGCTTCGTTGGAAACAGACGATCCCTAAGCGGCTATCGTCGATGCCGAGCCGATTCACCCAAGCCTATCCCCGTTACCCGAACAGACAGCCCGCCGCAACCAAGCAAACCTTAAAGCAAAGGCTTTCGTATTGTGATGTCGTTTCCCTGCAAGCGCGCTGCATCCGCTACACTTCTTACGTGCACACACTTAAAGGAGCCCCTTCCATGAACATGCCCCACTGCTCTGCGCAAAAGCAATGCGGAGCCTGCCAGCTGCTTTCCCTTCCTTACGAGAAACAGCTGGAACGCAAGCAAAACAAGATGATTGAACTCTTCGAGCCTTTCGCAGGCGAGGGCACCGTGTTCAACCCCATTGCAGGGATGGACGAACCCTATTACTACCGCAACAAGGTCACTTCGCCCTATGTTCCAGGACGGAAGACTAAAGGCGAAAAGAAGCCTCGGGGCAAGAAGGGCAATGCCGGCGCCAAGGGCACACCGCAGCACGAAATCCTTTGCGGCATGTACGCAGCTGGCACGCACCGCGTCATCAACACCGATTCCTGCCTCTTGGAAAACAAAGACGCCAAGCAAGCGGTTTTGGCTATTCGGTCGCTCATGCAGCGCTACCACATGGAACCCTATAACGAAGATGCCAACACAGGCTTCATTCGTCACGCCGTTATACGCGTAGGGCACACCACCGGCGAATTGCTGGTCACCGTCGTTACTAACGGCAAGGAGTTTCCCGCCTCGCGCAATTTTTGCCGCGAGCTGAAAAAGCGCTGCCCCGCCGTCACCACCGTGGTGCAGAACGTAAACACCCGCCAAACCAACGTGATCTTGGGCGATGAAGGCGAAAAGACGCTCTATGGCCCAGGATTCATAATCGACGAGCTTTGCGGACTCACGTTCCGTATTTCATCGCATTCGTTTTACCAGGTCAACGCCACGCAAACCGAGGTGCTGTACCGAAAGGCCATCGAGATGGCGCATTTTACCGGCACTGAAACAGCCATGGACTCCTACTGCGGAACAGGCACCATCGGCCTGGTGGCGGCAAAGGGGCTACCTGGTGCCGAAACCGCCCACGCTGCACGCGTAATTGGCGTAGACAACGTGGCATCCGCCATCAAAGACGCGCGCGAAAACGCCCGCCACAACGGCATCGAAAATGCCGATTTCACCGCTGAAGATGCCGGGCATTTCATGGATAAGCTGGCAAGGGAAGGCGAATCGCTCGATGTTTTGCTGATGGATCCGCCACGCGCAGGATCAAATGAGCAGTTCCTTCGTTCTGCTTGCAGCT
>ENA-ORUG01000501-ORUG01000501.1-human-gut-metagenome-genome-assembly--contig:-NODE-501-length-45367-cov-59.829008_pt1 | contig 45367 bp, 40 predicted proteins | sample MGYA00242079_ERZ509207 | MGnify/ENA primary metagenome ERZ509207 (study PRJEB26280, sample SAMEA2338780) | human gut metagenome | biome: human gut; feature: human-associated habitat; material: faeces...
TTTCCTTAAGGAAAAATATATTTTCCCTTAAGGAAAAAAATAAAAACCCTTAAGGGAAAATTCTCAATCTCTTTTTTCCCCATTTTTCGGGCGTTTTCGCCTGATTCTCTCTTAATTGAATAATGTTTACACGGATATGGAGAGAAGATGGGGATGGGGGTAAGGTTAAAAAATAACAGTTTGGAAAAATCAAAAGTATATGGAAATAGTTATAGATCGTTTTGGCAGTTATCATCATGCCGTAAGTGGTAGATTGCTGATTGATGGTCAGCATGTTTGTGATACGTTGGAGGAGGATGTGCATTGTCTGCCGGAAGGCGAGTATGCCCTGCAGCGCAACAGCAAGCTGGCATTACCTTATTATATAAGACTGGAGGATGCAGATTCAGGGGTTGACTCCCATGTTGGTTCCCGTGTGTCCTTCTCCAGGGGTAATGGCATTCACGGTTGGCGCAACCACTGCATCATCGTAGGAGAGTGTCTCCATCTGGGTTTCCTCATTCATAGCGAGGAGTACTATGATCTTCTCATTGCCCGCATCCGCATGCAGTTTGTGCGCCATCACGCAGTGGTGGTCAAGATATCCCGCTCTCCCGATTTTCTGGAAGTAGCCTGATATCTGTGCTGCTATTTATAGGCTATTTTAACCAAAAAATCTCCCTATAAGCCTGATGTATGTCACCTGCTTATAGGGAGATTTGTATTATATGCCGTTAAAATAACTCCAGGATCTTATCGATTATCTTTTCGATGCTGGAAGAATCGGTGGTTTCGTCGAGCTTCTGGTTGATTTTCTCTTCTACCTTCTTGCTCACTTTATCCGCTGCCTTATCGAAAGCCTGATTGGCTTTCTCTTCCAGTTTCTTCTGCATTCTTGTGCTGAAGTTGCCTTCATCGCTATCAGCCTGGTCCTCATTGGCATTGGCTTCTGAATCTGATCCATCCATATTAGGAGTATCAGAGGATACATTTGATTCTGACTCCTCGATATGGAGATTATCGGCTGATTCCAGCGCTTTCACCATATCGTCGGCATTCATCGTATAGACGTTGCCTAAAATACCGAAACTCACGGTATGCGGCTTGCCGTTGAACTCTACGGAACCCGTAGAGCAAACAATATAGTTGTGGTATTCGAAAAGCTGGTTCATCGCTTCGTCCATCATGCTGCCAGCCATCATCTTGGCTACAGAGCGGAGCGCCTGCGAGAAGAAATTGTTGTCGGTAGGTCCTACCGCCTTTTCTACTGCCTTGCTTGCCTCCGTGCGAACCTTCTCCTTATGAGCATTTGCGCTCGGATTGGTTATGGCAAATATGGCAAGAATGAAAATGATGAGACCTATCACCATCTTCATGGCGAAATGGCTCGTCTTCTTCTTAGGCTGCTGCTGGATATTCGAATGCATCGCTGCTCCCTGCTGGAATCCCTGCTGATAGGCTTCCTGCTGGGCTTTCTGATAATCCTGCTGATGAGCCTGCTGCTGGTTGGCTTCCTGCTTTTGGGTATTCTGGTTGCTCTGGTTGGCTTCTACTGCTTCCAATACAGCTCTCAGATCCTCTACCTTCCAGGCAGGAGTCCAATCTGCCATACCCTGCTTCCATACCAGTGTTTCGGGACTGATGCCCTTCTGTACAAGTTGGTCGAAACTGAAAGGACCTGCCTGCTGTCCATTGCGATCGATTATAAAAAATTCCATCTTTGTCCTTTTAATTTTTAAATGTTAACATTCAACTTTATGAGTACTTAACCTTTCTTTGCAAGTAAGCCCCACACGCCCTGAAAGGGCAGAAGCTCCTAGCCCAGGGCAACGCCCTGGGTGTTTATGGGCGCAAACCTGTCGCCCTGTAAGGGCAAAAGCTTTCAAATACCTGGCAATATACAAAGCTTTTGCCCTTACAGGGCGTCTTGTAAACTGCTATTATACCCAGGGCGATGCCCTGGGCTAGGAGCTTCTGCCCTTTCAGGGCGTGCTGCTTCAGGTATTAGTGGGTTGCCTTCCACCATCCAGTCTTCTCTCTTCCCTTGAGGGCTACACTGTGCTGGCTCGGGTCGGAGATGGAAAGGCCGCAATAGCTCTTCACCTGGAAGGTGGTTCCTCTATAGGAATCCTTCAGCATGGTTAATGCCTCATCGGTATGCGCTGCCTCCTTGATGGTTTTCTGCATCTGGGCGGCAAACTGGTCTTTCAGGTAACCGCTTGGCTTGAGGCTATCAACATATACCGACATGTCATAAAACAGGTTGGGAGTGAAGCCGTCGAGAGGTTGGATTGTTTCTAGAGGAATGGAGGAATCGAGCGTATATTTGCTGTTGATTTCCTTCATTACGCTAGCCAGGTTATCCATCTCGCGACAGTCGATGGCTGCTATGTTGCAATAAGGTACTTCGCTGGATTTGTAGAAGTTGACAATACCGTTCACGATGCCGGAATAGTTGGGCGTTGCGGAATTGAGCATGCTCCAGATGCTCCGGTATGGAAAGCCCATACCCATCACCTCGCTGCTCGAACTGATGAGATAGTTGGTGACATCCTTCAGCTCGTAGGCTGTCTCCACATTTCCCATATAGCAGGCATCGAAGAGGATGTATTGCATCTTCAGTCCGCTCTGTCTGATTCCTTCTGCCAGGGTTGGGATGTCCATGGCATAACTCTTGGAATCTACACTTCCGAAGAAGCGGGTGACTGGAAGGTTTGGGTCGCTACCAAACTGGATGCCGCTGAATGCACTGGATGGCTTGCCGGCTGTGGCTGTGCTTCCGAAGCCAGGACGGGCATAGTTCGGATAATTCACCCAATCTTCTGCATAGGTCCATCCGCATCCATGTACTCCGATGATGAGGGCATAGTTGAGTGCCTCGGCATTTTGCTTCACCTCATTGAGAAGGTTGGCGAATCCCTCTGCCGTGCAATAGCTGTTGTCCTCATAGGTCTTTACGGGCACACGGTTCACCTTCCTGCTGACGGCATCGTACTGCAGATCGTAGAGTGTGCTCTTGTTGTATTTCTCGCTGAAAAATACCATCACACGTGAGTCACTGAGTCCTTTCTTGGCTACGATACCCTGGCAGATGCTGTCGATGTTGTTGGCAAGGTATTGCTTCAAACCCGAACTGGTGGTACTGCCTGTCCATGGATAATATACCAGGATGGTCTGCTTGTTGACGCTATCCACATCAAAAGCCTCGTCGCTACAACTGGTGAAAGTCATGGCGAACGAAAACATACATATAAATAAGGTGAAAAGCTTCTTGATCATAATTAAAAATGTTGAATGTTGAATGTTGAATGTTGAGTTGTAATCTTGCTAACTAATCAGCTTGCCTAATTCAACATTCTACACTCAACATTCAACATTCAACATTAAATATAATACTGTTACTTCTTCTTCAGTTCCTCGATGGTTGCCTTGAGGGCAGCAATCTTCTCTACAGAGTCGCTCTCCTTCTTGCGCTCCAGGGCAACTACCTTCTCAGGAGCGTGAGCTACGAAGTTCTCATTGCTGAGCTTCTTGCGTACACCCATCAGGAAGCCCTCCAGGTGCTTGAGCTGAGCCTCTGCCTTCTCAATCTCGGCTGCCACGTCGATGAGGTCGCCCAATGGTACGGCAAACTCGTCGGTGCCTACCATGAAGCTGGATGCATCGGCACTCTTCTCGTCGATGACCTCAATCTTGTCGAGGTTGGCCATCTTCAGCGTTACGTCGTTGTAAGCCTCGAAATCGTTCTTGCCTACTACCTGGAGAGACAACTGCTCCTTCTGGGCAATGTTCTTCTGGTTGCGAACGGTACGAACACCTGCGATAATCTGCTTCACTGCCTCAATGTCGGCTGCCAACTTCTGCTCCTCAGCTGTAGGTGCAGGAATCTCCAGCTTCTCGCGCATGATGCTCTCGCCATCCTTGCGGTCGTAGATGTGCTGCCACAACTCCTCGGTGATGAATGGCATGAATGGATGCAACATCTTCAGGAGGGCATCGAAGAAGCGGAGGGTAGCGTCGTAGCTCTTCTGGTCGATAGGCTGGCCGTAAGCTGGCTTCACCATCTCCAGGTACCAGGATGAGAACTCATCCCAGAACAGCTTATATACTGTCATCAATGCCTCAGAGATACGGTAGTCCTTGAACTGCTTCTGCATCTCCTCGTTCACCTCCTTGAGCTTGGCATCAAACCACTTCACGGCGATTTCAGCACTCTTAGGCTGCTCGATATCTGCAGTCTCCCAACCCTTCACGAGGCGGAAGGCATTCCAGATCTTATTGTTGAAGTTACGTCCCTGCTCGCAGAGGCTCTCGTCGAAGAGGATGTCGTTGCCGGCTGGAGCACTGAGCATCATACCCATACGAACGCCGTCGGCACCAAACTTATCGATCAGATCCAATGGGTCTGGTGAGTTACCGAGACTCTTGCTCATCTTGCGGCCGAGCTTATCGCGGACGATACCTGTGAAATATACGTGCTTGAATGGCATCTTGCCACGATACTCGTAGCCAGCCATGATCATACGTGCTACCCAGAAGAAGATGATGTCCGGACCAGTTACGAGGTCGGAAGTAGGGTAGTAGTAGTTAATCTCCTCGTTGTCAGGATGCTCAATGCCATCGAACAATGAGATAGGCCACAACCATGAAGAGAACCAGGTGTCGAGGCAGTCGCTCTCCTGCTCAAGATCCTCAGCCTTGATGCTGGCGTTCTTCTCCTGAGCGAGCTTCAGAGCCTCCTCTGCAGTCTCTGCTACCACGAAATCCTTCTTGCCGTCATTGTCGAAGTAGTAGGCTGGGATGCGGTGACCCCACCAGAGCTGACGGCTGATACACCAGTCCTTGATGTTCTCCAACCAGTGGCGATAGGTGTTCTTGTACTTCTTAGGATAGAACTCGATATCGTCGTCCATCACAGGAGGGAGGGCGATGTCAGCAAAGTGCTGCATCTTGAGGAACCACTGTGTAGAGAGCTTTGGCTCGATAGGCACATTGGTGCGCTCAGAGAAGCCCACCTTATTATTATAGTCCTCAATCTTCTCCATCAGGCCGGCATTCTGAAGGTCGATGGAAATCTGCTTGCGTACGTCCATGCGGTCCATACCTACATAGAGACCTGCTGCCTCGCTGATGGTACCGTTGTCGTTGAAGATATCGATGGTTTCCAAACCGTGCTTCAAACCGAGTGCGTGGTCGTTGATATCGTGAGCTGGAGTTACCTTCAAGCAACCGGTACCGAACTCGATATCTACGTATGTATCCTCGATGACAGGAATCTCGCGGTTTACGAGAGGCACGATCACGTGCTTGCCCTTCAACCAGGTATTCTTCTTATCCTCTGGGTTGATACACATGGCAGAGTCGCCCATGATGGTCTCAGGACGGGTGGTTGCTACTACTGCATAATATCCCTTCTCATCCTTGTGAATCACGTTCTCCTCGTCCACCTGCTGGCAGTCCTGCTCAACTACATAATACTTCAGATGATAGAGCTTAGAGTGCTCGTCCTTATAGATAACCTCCTCGTCAGAGAGCGCAGTCTGGGCCTTAGGGTCCCAGTTAACCATGCGCACGCCACGATAGATGAGTCCCTTCTGGTAGAGGTCGCAGAATACGTGGATAACGGCACGGGAGCGGGTCTCGTCCATGGTGAAGGCTGTGCGGTCCCAATCGCAGCTGGCACCGAGCTTGCGGAGCTGCTTAAGGATGATGCCGCCGTGCTCGTGAGTCCAGTCCCAAGCATGCTTGAGGAACTCCTCGCGGGTAAGGTCAGTCTTCTTGATACCCTGCTGGGCGAGGCGGTTAACCACCTTAGCCTCGGTAGCGATACTGGCGTGGTCGGTACCTGGTACCCAGCAAGCGTTCTTGCCCTCCATGCGTGCACGGCGAACGAGAATATCCTGGATAGTATTGTTGAGCATGTGTCCCATGTGGAGCACACCCGTTACGTTTGGTGGAGGGATCACCACTGTATAAGGTTCACGACCATCTGGCTTAGAGCTGAAAAGCTTGTTGTCGAGCCAGTACTGATACCATTTACTTTCCACTGCTTGTGGATCGTACTTACTTGCTAATTCCATTGTTTCTATCTAATTTTTATTCTTTTTCTTTCTTTTTCCTTAAAAAACGGTGCAAAGATACTAATTTTTGAGCGAAAATCATTATCTTTGCAGCATAAATTACGTATTTTTACATAAATATAGTGCCAATGATTTGTTGAAGAATAAAAAGTAATAGTTATGGAAGCATATTTGTTTTTTAATGTAATGATGTTTGTGTTTGCATTGTCTTTTGTCATTTTCCTCAACACGAAGGCTGGCAAGAAATGGAAAGACAATCTTTAATGTGAGGTTACAATCATGCATACGAAAGAAGAAAAGTTAGCGGCGTTCAGCCGCTTGCTGGATGTGCAGGACCGTTTGCGCCTGCAGTGTCCTTGGGATAAGAAGCAGACATTCGAGAGTCTTCGTCCGAATACCATCGAGGAGACTTTCGAGCTTTGTGATGCCTTGATGAAGTGCGATTACAAGGATATCAAGAAGGAGCTGGGCGATGTGCTGGAGCACGTGATGTTCTATAGCATCATCGGCAGAGAAGACGGCGAGTTCGATATCTGCGATGTCTGCAATCAGGAAGCTGATAAACTGATGTTCCGACATCCTTTCATCAACTGGAAGGAGGAAGGTAACTGGACTGTTTCGAATCCTGATATGTATATCAACGACGAAGGACAGGTGGTATATAAAGAAACTGATGAAGCAGAAAACGGGAAGGCAAAGGCTGCCAATACGGAAGAAACTCGGAAGACAGAAACTGCCAATTCTGAAGAAACCCTGGCTCTTGGTGCCAGCAAACCCAAGAATGCTGCCTCGGTAGAGAAAACCTGGGAGCAGATCAAGCAGCAGGAGAAAGATGGCAACGAGCGCGTTCTGAGCGGTGTGCCAAATTCCCTGCCATCCCTTATCAAGGCCTATCGCATTCAGGACAAGGCACGAAACGTGGGCTTCGACTGGAAGGAGAAGGAGGATGTATGGGACAAGGTACACGAAGAACTGGAAGAACTCAAGGCAGAACTTGCCAAGGGAGATAAGGAAAACTCTACCCAGGAACTCGGCGATTTCCTCTTCTCTGTAATCAATGCAGCCCGTCTCTACAAGCTCAATCCGGACAATGCGCTGGAGAAGACAAACCAGAAGTTTATCCGCCGTTTCAACTATGTAGAAGATCATTCGCTCAAGCAGGGTAAGAATCTGAAAGACATGAGTTTGGAAGAGATGGATAAACTGTGGGATGAAGCCAAGAAACAGGAAAGACTTCAGAAGGAATCGTAAGCTTCAATAGGAGGAGCTTCATGATAAACAAGATAAATAGAACGTTTTTATAACAACAAAAACTATAAGGATTATGAAAAGATTAGTTTATATGATGATGGCTTTGGTGGTACTCTTTGCTGCCAATAGCTGCAAGGATAAGAAAACCGCACAGGTAATCACTCCTACAGATTCCCTTGATCTGGAGGAAGTTGCCGATGATTCAACCATCTACGGTGTTTGTGGTGAGGGAACATCCATGCACAATCTGGAGCTGATTTCTGATGAGGGAGATACGCTCTCTGTCTTCATCGATGATGAGCAGCCAGACATCGTGCTGGGTGGTTTGCTGGCAGGCGACCGCATCGCTCTTATCGGTTACAAGGCACAGGATGGAGAGATGATGGCACAGAAAATCATCAATCTTACTTCACTCTTGGGCAAGTGGACTTCACTCGACAAGAACTTCGACTTGCTGGAAGGCGGAGAGGTAAAGAACAACGTAAAGGCTGAGACCAATCCTTGGACTTCATGGAAAATCCTGAATGGAAAGCTCCTGCTCAACAAGGATACCTTTGCCATCGACAAACTGGGCTCTGACAGCTTGATGCTGGAGAATACCCAGGGAATCTATGTCTTCAAGCGCCAGGAGTAAATTGTCATTCTAAATTTTAGATTAAGTTGGAACCATTTAAGATACATATACTGGGGTGTGGCAGTGCGCTGCCAACTCTGAAACACAATGCTTCCTCGCAGCTCATAGAGATGCGGGGAAAGTGCTATATGATAGATTGTGGCGAGGGTGCACAGATGCAGTTCCGTCGTTCCCATATCCATTTCTCCAAGCTCAATGCCATCTTCATCACCCACATGCATGGCGACCATAGCTTCGGATTGATGGGCTTGCTTTCTACACTGGGAATGCTCGGACGAACATCTAAGTTAAGAGTCTATGCTCCAAAGGATTATGCTACTCTGTTTAAACAACAGATTGAATTTTTTATGCAGACGATGGAGTATGAGATGGAGATGATTCCGGTAGATACGGAGAAACAGCAGATTATCTACGAAGATCATTCTCTGTCTGTGGAGACGGTGCCTCTGAAACATCGTCTGCCATGCTGCGGCTATATCTTCAGAGAGAAGCCTACGCTGCCTCATATCAAGAGGGATATGATAGATTACTACGGCATCCCAATCAGTCAGATCAACAACATCAAGAATGGGGCTGACTGGACCAACGAAGAGGGCGAGGTGATTCCGAATGCCCGTCTGGTGACACCTGCCGACCCGCCTCGCAGTTATGCCTATATGAGTGATACCCGATATATTCCGAATCTCTGGGAAAAGGTGAAGGGGGTTACCGTGCTTTATCATGAAAGTACTTATACTTCGGAGCAGGAAGACCGGGCTAAGATCTACAACCATAGTACGGCGAAGCAGGCTGCGATGGTGGCAAAGGCTGCCGGGGTAGGCAAGTTGCTTCTGGGACATTATAGTGCGAGATATAATGATGAGACGGTTCTGCTGAAAGAAGCCAAAGAGGTTTTCGAGGAAAGCTATCTCACCAATGAGGGAATGGTTATCTCGGTATAAAAATAACCTTGCATCAAAAAAAGTTTGTTTTTTGGTGCAAGGTTTTGTGTTGATATTCGTTTAATACATAAATGATAGAGAAAATTGGAATCTGAAAAACTACTTTTGCACGACATCAAAGGCGGCAGTCGGGCGGCGATGCACCGGCTCTACGACCGCTACGTAGGATATGCCATGGCGGTAGCGCTGAGGTATGTCCCTTTACGTGATGATGCGGAGGATGTGGTGCAGGATAGTTTTGTGAAACTTTTCTCTGGTATTGCCAACTTCGAGTACAGGGGAGAAGGTTCGCTGAAGGCGTGGTTTCTCCGGATTGTGGCAAATGAGGCTATCAGCTTTACCCGAAGGCAGAGTCGCATCACTTTCGTGGATGAAGTTCCGGAAGATGTGAGTGACGACGAACCGGAGGTAGAACGGGTGCCGCCTGCCGTATTGACGAAGATGATCGGTGAATTGCCCGAGGGCTATCGACTGGTTCTGAACATGTTTGTGTTTGAGCAAAGAAGCCATAAGGAGATTGCTGATCTGCTGGGCATCAAGGAGAGTACCTCTGCTTCGCAATATCTAAGAGCCAAGAAGTTTCTGGCAAAGAAAATAAATGAATATCTAAATAATATAAACGAGAAAGAATATGAGTAATCAAGATTGGACAAGCAAACTTCAAGAGCAGTTGGCAGGCTATCAGGAGCCTGTCAGCCACGACTTGTGGGCAGGCATTGAACAATCGCTTGCTCAGAATAATATAGAATCTGTTTCGTCGAATCCACAGACGATAGCTTCAGAAAGCTCAGAATCTACAGATTTACACGTTGGTACAGAGGCTAAAAAGAATGCCAGGATTGTCTATTTCAAGCGATGGTCTGCGGCAGCAGCTGCTGTGGCATTATTGGGAATAGGTGGAAGCTATGTTTATCTGCATCAGGAGGATGTAGAAAAGGGGAATTTGCAATTGGCTGTATCCCAGCCAGCTCCATCTCACGTTGTTTCCCACGTTGTTTCAGCGGATTTGCAATCCGCTGCATCCCAATCCGCTCCATCCCACGCAGTTTCAGCGGATTTGCAATCCGCTGCATCCCAATCCGCTCCATCCCACGTTGTTTCAGCGGATTTGCAATCCGCTGCATCTCAATCCGCTCCATCCCACGCAGTTTCAGCGGATTTGCAATCCGCTGCATCCCAATCCGCTCCATCCCACGTTGTTTCAGCGGATTTGCAATCCGCTGCATCCCAACCCGCTCCATCCCACGTTGTTTCAGCGGATTTGCAATCCGCTGCATCCCAACCAGTTCCATCCTCCGTTGTTTCAGCGGATTTGCAATCCGCTGCATCTCAAAAGAAGGCGAGTGATGTCCTTAAAAAAGAATCTGAGAATGAAATCTCTTTGCTTGCAGAGAAATCCGATCATAAGGCCTTAACCCGCTCTACCGATCATCATGCGGAAGCGTATGCTTCTCAATCTTATCATTTTGAAAAAAATGAAGAGGTTTCTGGCTGGTCGATGCAACTCTATGCCGAAAACCTGACGCCAAGTCTGGGAGGGGTTAATTCTGATGCGTCTGGAGGCTATAATGATTTTAGCTATGGAACGATGGCAGAACCGATGCCTGGAGTCATCCCTGATCCAACGGCTGGAGGCATATATGGAGAAGAATATCTCTTGGCATCCTATAAGGCGATTCAAAGAAGCCAACAGGGGAATGCCAAGCATCATGCTCCGGTTTCCGTAGGTTTGCAGGTAGCCTTTGGCATTGCACCTCGTCTGTCTTTGAGCACGGGTTTGGTATATACTCGCACTTCTTCTGATTTTTATCCATACGCACCAAGTAGTAGCTACAATGTTCATCAGGTGCTTCATTATGTGGGTATTCCGGTGGGATTGAATTATGAATTCTGGCAGAGTGGAGGCTTCCATGCTTATGTGATGGCTGGTGCTGAGGCTGATTACAATGTGAAGAATGATACCGAAGAAGAAGGAGTAAAGAAAGAGAATGCCAAGCGAGACAGAGTGCAGTTCTCTGGAAAAGCTTCGCTGGGTGCGCAGTATGACATCACACCAAAGGTGGGTCTGTATATCGAACCGGGTGCTAAATATTATTTCGATAACGGAAGCCATGTGGAAAATACCTTCAAGGATAAGAAGTTGAATTTCAATCTCCAGTTCGGTTTGAGATTCAATCTATAGTATAAAAAAACAGAACTTTCGCACATGCGAAAGTTCTGTTTTTTTTTAAATCTATTTCTTCAAAAGCTTCTCACTCATGTTGAGCGCAGCCTTTCTACCATCTCCCATAGCGAGGATCACGGTAGCGCCACCTCTTACGATGTCGCCGCCAGCATAGATTTCCTCAATAGAGCTCTGCATCTGGTCATTTACGGCAATCGTATTCTTTCTGCCGAGTTCCAATCCCTCGATGCTCTGAGGAACGAGAGGATTAGGGCTTACACCAACGGCTACGATTACCTGGTCGCACTCCAAAGTGATGGTCTCGCCTGTAGCTTCCGGACGGCGACGGCCGCTGGCATCTGGCTCACCGAGCTGCATCACATCCAAGACTACTGCCTTTACTGCGCCCTTTTCATCAGCCTCATATTCCTTTGGATTATGTAAGGTCATGAAGTTGATGCCTTCTTCCTTGGCGTGCTTTACCTCCTCAAGTCGGGCTGGCATCTCTGCCTCCGAACGGCGATAAACCAATGTAACCTCGGCTCCCAGACGCTTAGCGGTGCGGCAGCTGTCCATCGCTGTGTTTCCACCACCTACAACAACCACCTTCTTACCCAGGTTGATAGGGGTGTCGGTATGAGGGTTGGCTGCATCCATCAGGTTCACACGGGTAAGATACTCGTTGGATGACATGATGTTCAAGGCATTCTCGCCAGGGATATTCATGAAGTTAGGAAGTCCTGCTCCCGAACCAATGAAGAATCCCCTGAATCCCTGCTCTTCCAAATTCTTCACGGAGATAGTCTTGCCCACGATGCAGTCGGTAATGAACTTGACACCCATCTTCTGGAGATTCTCTATCTCTACATCCACGATGGCATTTGGCAATCGGAACTCTGGAATACCATATTTCAATACACCGCCAATCTCGTGCAGAGCCTCGAACACGGTGACGTCGAATCCCTTCTTCGCCATATCGCCGGCAAAGCTCAAGCCGGAAGGACCTGAACCCACTACCGCCACCTTGATGCCGTTTGCCTCATCGCATTCTGGCACAGAGATGTTGCCACTCTGACGCTCGTAGTCGGCTGCAAAGCGCTCCAGGTAGCCGATGGCTACGGCTGGCTCGTTCATCTTGAGATGTACGCACTTGCTCTCGCACTGTTTCTCTTGAGGACAAACACGACCACAAACGGCTGGGAGGGCAGAGGTGTTCTTCAGAACCTTGGCTGCGGCAAGGAACTGCCCACGCTCGATGTTCTTGATGAAGGATGGGATGTTGATGCTCACTGGGCAGCCCTCCATACAGGTAGGCTTCGGACAGTCGAGACAGCGCTTTGCCTCTGTCAAAGCCATCTCCTTGGTCAAACCGATGTTTACTTCCTCGGTGCGGGTAGTTGCACGATATACTGGGTCCAGCTCTGGCATCTTCACGCGCTCGATAGCGGTGCGTTCCTTTGCTTTCATCGATGCACGTAACTCCTTGCGCCACTCTGCGTTACGGTCTGTCAGTTCTTCTATTGGTGCATCGGTAGGCTCCACATCCATCGTAATGTCTGTAGTCTCCTTCTTCTTCTCTGCATCCACTGTAGCCAGATGCTCCTCGAAGTGCTCCATCTCCTCGCGCTCTACATCCTTGAAAGTGCCCATACGCTTGAACATCTCATCCCAATCTACCTGGGCGCCATCAAACTCCGGACCATCGATGCAGACAAACTTGGTCTTGCCGCCAATGGTGAGACGGCAGGCTCCGCACATACCGGTACCATCTACCATGATGGTATTAAGCGATACATCAGTAGAGAGATTGTATTTCTGGGTAAGGAGGCAGCAGAACTTCATCATGATAGGAGGACCGATGGCGAACACCTTATCTATATGTTCCTGGTTGATGAGCTTTTCGATGCCCACGGTTACTACGCCTTTTTCGCCGTAGCTTCCATCATCGGTCATGATGATGAGTTCGTCGCTGGATGCACGCACCTCATCTTCCATGATGACGAGGTCCTTGCTTCTACCAGCAATCACGCTGAGCACACGGTTGCCTGCTGCCTTGAGTGCCTTGATGATAGGGAGCATGGGAGCTACACCTACGCCACCACCGGCACAGATCACGGTACCGAAGTTCTCGATGTGGGTAGGGTTTCCGAGTGGTCCCACCACGTCGTGAATCTCATCGCCCTCGTTCAGAGCGCAAAGCTTGGTAGAAGAAAGTCCTACCTTCTGTACCACCAGCGTGATGGTGCCTTTCTCTATATCGGCATCGGCGATGGTCAGCGGCATGCGCTCGCTGTTGTTATCTACACGGATGATGACGAAGTTGCCAGCCTTGCGGCTCTTGGCGATGAGTGGAGCTTCCACATCGAAACGGAATACCTTTTCTGAGTATTGTATTTTCTTGATAATCTTGTTCATGGGCTATTAACTTTTTATGTTGAATACTATCTGTGTTTCTATTTCTTATTAGTTGTCTTGATGTTTGCTCATGGTATATAAAATGCAAAAGAATAACTGCGGCCGCCTTTATGGGGTAGCCGAAGTTATCCTCGTACAATATGTTTTATTTAAATTTTATCGAATTAATCGAAGTTCTTGTCATCGAGCATCTCGAATCCGCAGTAAGGAACCAATACCTTAGGTACGCGGATACCCTCTGGAGTCTGATTGTTCTCCAGGATGGTTGCTACGATACGTGGCAAGGCGAGAGCAGAACCGTTAAGGGTGTGGCAAAGCTCAATCTTCTTGTCCTCTGCATGGCGGTAGCGGCAGTGGAGTCGGTTAGCTTGGTAGCTCTCGAAGTTAGATACTGATGAAACCTCCAACCAGCGACCCTGTGCTGCACTCCATGTCTCGAAGTCGTAGCAGATAGAAGATGTGAAGCTCATATCACCACCGCAGAGACGGAGGATGTGGTATGGCAACTCCAGCTTCTTCAAGAGACCCTCTACGTGGTCGAGCATCTCGTTCAGGCTCTCGTATGAGTGACCTGGCTTGTCGATGCGTACAATCTCTACCTTGTCGAACTGGTGCAGACGGTTCAAACCACGAACGTCCTTGCCATAGCTACCAGCCTCACGACGGAAGCAGGCAGAGTAAGCGCAGCGCTTGATAGGGAGATCCTTCTCATCGAGGATAACGTCGCGGAAGATGTTGGTTACAGGAACCTCGGCTGTAGGGATGAGGAAGAGGTTGTCGAGATTAGCGTGATACATCTGACCCTCCTTGTCTGGCAACTGACCTGTGCCACGACCAGAATCCTCGTTAACTACGTAAGGAGGCTGAATCTCCAGGTATCCGCTCTTGCGGGCCTCGTCGAGGAAGAATGCCTCGAGGGCACGCTGGAAGCGAGCCATCTTGCCGATATATACAGGGAAACCAGCGCCAGTGATCTTCACACCGAGGTCGAAGTCAACGAGGTTGTACTTCTTCAGGAGATCCCAGTGGCAGAGAGCGTCTGTGCCGAGGTTAGGCTTTTCGCCGCCTTCCTTTACAACTACATTGTCAGCAGCATCCTTACCTTCAGGAACCTGCTCGCAAGGAATGTTAGGGATTTCGAGCAACTGGTTGGTCATATCATTCTGAGCCTTCTCCATGATCTCTTCCAGAGCCTTGGCATCAGCCTTGAGCATAGCTACCTGAGCCTTAGCGCTCTCAGCTTCCTCTTTCTTGCCTTCCTTCATCAGGGCACCAATCTGCTTGGCAAACTGATTAGCCTGCTGCTTGTTGTTATCCAACTTCTGCTGAGCTTCGCGACGAATCTTGTCGTACTCCAAAACTTTCTCTACTGCCTCACGAGCATTTGGAAAATGCTTCTTTTCGAGACCTTTAACTACACGTTCAGTTTCTTCACTGATGAGTTTAAGTGTAAGCATAATATTTCTTTTTTATATTAATTTTCCTATTTGAAGGCAAAATTACAAAAAATATTTGTGATAGCGCAAAAAAATGCCAACTTTTTTGCAGAGAAGGGTAGAATTAAAGTTTTTCGTGGTTTTTATGGGGTTAAGGAGCTTGGAAAGGGTAGAAGTGTTCTAGTCAAGTTTCGCAAGTAAGCTCCACACGCCCTGAAGGGGCAGAAGCTCCTAGCCCAGGGCATCGCCCTGGGTAATCATGGACGCAAGTATGTCGCCCTGTAAGGGCAAAAGCTTCAAAAGAATCAGGCAATTTACAAAGCTTTTGCCCTTACAGGGCGCCTTGCTGGTTGCTATTATACCCAGGGCGATGCCCTGGGCTAGGAGCTTTTGTGCCTTCAGCCCGTACTTGAACCACATGCGAAACTTCTGTATTCTATAAACGAAGAAAGCCTGCTCTAGGTATGAGCAGGCTTCTATGTTGTTTGTTTGGAATAGTTTTTTCTAAAACTTTAAAATTTAAGCGTCAGCTTTCTTAGTCTTCTCAGCGTAAACCTCTGGAGAGAGAACAGAAACTGTACTCTTGTCCTTGCGGCCCTTGTGGAAGTAAACGATACCATCTGCCAAAGCATACAATGTATCATCCTTACCCTGAGCTACGTTCTCGCCTGGAAAGTGCTTGTTACCACGCTGGCGAACGATGATGTTACCTGCGATGATGCTCTGACCACCCCAGATCTTAACGCCTAATCTTTGTGAAGCTGATTCACGGCCGTTCTTAGAACTACCAACACCTTTCTTATGTGCCATTTTCTAATTCCTCCTAATTTTAAGCGATTACAGATTTGATTGATACCTCTGTGAACTGTGCACGGTGACCGTTCTTCTTGCGATAGTCCTTGCGGCGCTTCATCTTGAAGACGATAACCTTGTCACCCTTTACGAGTGGGTTCACTACTTCTACTACTACTTTTGCACCCTCTACAGCTGGTGCACCGACAGTGATTGCGCCGTCCTTGTCAACGAGCAAAACCTTGTCGAACTCAACAGTCTGACCTGCCTCAACATCCTTGATGTGATGTACGAAGAGCTTCTTGCCCTCCTCAGCCTTGAACTGCTGACCGTTAATTTCTACGATTGCGTACATTTAATTATTTATATAAACGGGTTTTTCCGCGAGGCGTCCTGCATCGTGCCGGATCTTTACCGAGCCCCAACGAACTTAACTTTTTCTGTTATATTTGCCCAATCCATGAGCATTCGGGGTGCAAAATTACTTATTTTCTATGAAATAAGAGAATAAAGAGATGAAAAACCTTCTTCTTTTAGGAAGAATTAACAAAGAAGTAGGGCTTTTAACAAAAAGCGGGTATAAGACGTAGGGTTGTTAACAAAAAAGTGGGTATAAACAAAAAAAAGCGATGACCTTCACAGGCTACCGCTCCAAATCTTCAATAGGTATTAGTTTTCCTTAAGGTGAAAAGATTGTTTTCAGGATAACTGCTGCAAAGGTAAGGTTTTTTTTGATATCTCCAAATCTTTTTGAAACTTTTTTTTGGCTAATGTCAAGTGTGTAGGTGCAAAAAGGTAATATTTAACTCCCGTTAACAGAAAAAGGGGTGCAAACGTTTTCATTTTGTTAGATTGGGTATAGATTCTTTATATACGAAAAAAGGACAGAAACTTTCACAAGCTTCTGCCCCTCCCTAAACATATTCATAATCAATCTTTTGCTATTACTAGCATAATTTCCGATATTTAATAACTCTTATTTAAGAGGTTATTTCTGATTCTTGATCTTCTCTACGTAAGCATCGATTACAGCTACGGCTGTGATGTTTACGATATCCTGTACACTGCTCTCTGAGTCAGTGAAGTGGATAGGCTTGTTCAATCCCATCTGGATAGGACCAATGATTTCTGCCTCTGGGTTCAATCCCTGGAGAAGCTTGTATGCACCATTTGCACTGCTCAGGTTAGGGAATACCAAAGTATTCACATCCTTGCCCTTGAGACGTGAGAATGGATACTTCTCATCGCGGAGATCCTTGTTGAGTGCATAGTTTACCTGCATCTCACCATCGATGGCGAGGTCTGGGAATTCCTTCTGCATCTCTGCCACTGCCTTCTTTACCTTTATAGGAGAACCGATGGCATCGGTACCGAAGTTAGAGTAGCTCAACATAGCCATTACTGGCTCCTCGTTGAAGAACTTCACGGTGCCGGCAGACAACTTGGCGATATCGGTGAGGACATCCTCGTCTGGGTGACGGTTGATCAGTGTATCTGCGATGTAATATACGCCCTTCTGGGTGTTGAGGATGTGCATGGTTCCGAATGTCTTGTACTCATCACGGATGCCGATAACGTCCTTGGCTACCTTGATGGTATTGCTGTACTTGGTGTAGAGACCAGTGATGAATGCATCAGCATCACCCTGCTCAACCATTGACATACCGAAGTAGTTGCGCTCGTACATCTTATCGTAAGCCTCTTCGAAGCTGTAACCCTCGCGGGCACGCTTCTCTGCCAGGTGCTTGGCAAACTTGGCACGGCGACCCTGTTCGTTGTCAGCACGCATATCTACAATCTCGATGCTTGAGAGGTCGAGCTTCAATCGGCTTGCCACACGGTTCAGACGGTCAGGGTTGCCCAACAGGATAGGCTCGCAGATACCCTCGTTCTTTGCCTGGACTGCAGCCTTCAGCATGGTTGGGTTACCGCCCTCTGCGAATACTACGCGCTGTGGGTGGAGGCGGGCTGTATCGTGGAGCTTGCGGGTGAGCTTGGTCTCCTGGCCGAGCAACTGGCGCAATTCCTGCTTGTACTTCTCCCAGTCTTTGATAGGGGTGCGAGCTACGCCGCTTTCCATTGCTGCCTTGGCTACTGCTGCAGATACCTCTGTAATCAAGCGTGGGTCAACTGGCTTTGGAATGAAGTACTTAGGACCGAATGTGAGGTCGTTTACGTGATATACGTCGTTCACTACGTCTGGCACTGGCTGCTTAGCCAGGTCGGCGATGGCGTGAACGGCTGCCATCTTCATCTCCTCGTTGATGGCACGGGCGTGAACGTCGAGCGCACCACGGAAGATATATGGGAAACCGATAACATTGTTAATCTGGTTTGGATAGTCGGAACGACCTGTTGACATCAATACGTCTGGACGGCTGTCCATAGCATCCTCGTAACTGATCTCTGGAACAGGATTGGCGAGTGCGAATACGATAGGGCTGTCAGCCATAGAGCGGATCATATCCTTAGAGAGTACGTTACCCTTGCTGAGTCCTACGAATACATCGGCACCCTTCACAGCCTCTTCGAGTGTGTGAACATCACGGCGGTCGGTAGCGAACAACTTCTTCTGCTCTGTCAGGTTCTCACGGTCGCTTGTAATTACACCCTTAGAGTCGAGCATGACGATATTCTTCACCTGTGCACCGAGGGCAACGTAGAGCTTGGTACAGCTGATGGCTGCAGCTCCGGCACCGTTAACCACGATCTTCACGTCCTCAATGTTCTTGCCAGCTACTTCGAGGGCATTCTTCAAACCTGCAGCTGAGATGATGGCAGTACCATGCTGGTCATCGTGCATCACAGGGATGTCGAGGGTCTTCTTCAGACGCTCTTCGATGTAGAAGCACTGAGGCGCCTTGATATCCTCCAGGTTGATACCACCGAAAGTAGGTGCGATCTTCTCAACGGTCTCGCAGAATTTCTCTGGATCTTGCTCGTCGATTTCGATGTCGAAGACATCCACTCCACCATAAATCTTGAACAGCAATCCTTTACCTTCCATTACTGGCTTACCGCTCATCGCGCCGATGTCGCCGAGTCCGAGCACAGCAGTACCATTGCTGATCACAGCTACCAGGTTACCCTTGTCTGTGTATTTGTAAACTTCGTCTGGGTTTTGCTGAATCTCCAAGCATGGGAAAGCTACACCTGGTGAATACGCCAAACTCAAGTCCGTTTGTGTGTGATAAGGTTTTGTTGGTTTAACCTCAATCTTACCAGGACGGCCTGCTTCGTGATATTCGAGAGCCGCCTCTTTTGTGATTTTTACCATAACAATGTATTGGTTTAATAATTCTATTTCTTTCTATTTTTCGCAAAAAATGCGTTTTATCTTAAAGATTGTGCAAAGGTAATAAAAACTTATTAAAAAAAGATGGATTTTTATTTTTTTTTGTATCTTTGCACAAAAATTATTTAAAGGATGCGGTTTTGCTATATGGAGTTGGCAGAATCGGATATACGACAAACCATTAAAATAAGAGATATGGCAGAAATTAATCAATATAGAAAGGAATTGCGCAATAAGATCATAGCTTATGCCATGAGAGAGTTTCACCAGCGCGGCGTGAAGGCGGTGAAGATGGATGAGATTTCTCGTGGACTTCGTGTGTCGAAGCGTACGGTGTATGAGATCTTCGGCGATAAGGAGGAACTGCTGCTTGCAGGAATGAAGATAGAGCGGGCAGAATACAAGGCCCGCGTTGAAGAGTATGCTCTTGCGCACGCACGTAATGTAATGGATGTGATTGGCTATATCTATCGCCTTCAGATGGAGCGTAACCAGCAGGTGGGTGTAGTTTTCTATGAGGAGATTCATAGAATGCCCCGCATCCTGGAGTTCCTGAAAGAGGAGCATGATAAGGAATATGATGATAGCATGCGCTTCTTCCAGGCTGGTGTAGATGAGGGATACTTCCGCAAGGATGTAAATTTCGAGGTGGTTTATGAGTCTTCGAGAATCTGTATGTCAGAGATGATGCACCAGCAGCTCTATAAGACATTTACGATGCAGGAGCTCTTCGATAATTTCACTCTCATTATGATTCGTGGTTTCTGTACCGATCGCGGTCTCGAATTGTTGGATAAGGCAATCGGACAGCTTTAAAGCTTGTATATCCATTTCATCAGTCTGTTGATGATGCCGATGTTGCATTTGAACCAGCGGTATTTTGCCACGGGCTTGCCTCCGAAGCTGCGAATGAATTCTCTATACGGATTTCGCTTCCAAGGTAAGCCTACATCCATAAAGTGCAGGTGCTTGAAGCCCCTTTGGTGGGCGTATTGGATGGCGTGCCAGACTGTCAGGGTATCGGGATGCAGATATCGGTAGCTCTTCCTGAGCGATGCCAGGTGCCACAGATAGGCATCGCTGTCGCTGAAGGCCAGGGTGCATCCGCCCAGTATCTTGTTTTCGTAAGATGCTTTCTTGATACCCAGGCGTTTCTTGTCGTAGGTTGTCACAAAGACCTTTGCTTCGCTGCTTTTGCTTATTTGCTCAAAGTATTCTCTTGGTGGCACATAGCGGCGAGGTTTCATCTTGTAGAAGTTTCTATAGAGTTGATAGAATTTTCCCACTTCGTTTTCGTCAGAAGTGCTATGGCATTTCAATCCTTTTCTTTCTGCTGCTTCAATTTGCATTTTAGCCTTGTCGGTGAGACGCTCTTCCGGTGTCTTGCTGTGTAGCGAATTGTATATTTCCTGCCAAGCTACAGGGAAGTAGCCCGTGCGACGGAAATGTCGGTAGCCGAACATCTTTTTCTGTATCTCTGAAAATTCGATGTAGAGGGTATGGCGGCGGGTGAGTTCGCGGGTCATCGCATGCAGAAGAGTAGGGAAGGTGGCTTCGGCGGTTTCTTCATCCAGATAGGCTCCTTCTCCGTGCACGTGGGCGTGTATATATATAAAAGGTGGAATAAGGATATGGCGGCGGTGTATCATGGCTAGCATTTGTCCGACTACTCTTCCTTCCTGGGTAGCTACAGCCATAATGGGGGTATCGCTTGGTACTTTTTCACCTATCTGGAAGAGTTCCAAGCTATGGAAGAAGTTGCCCTCCAACAGATGGGGCAGCTCCTCGTTTTCCGAATATATTCTTACTTCTATTCTTTTCACATTGCAAAAATAATAAATTAATTATAAAAAAACAAGTTTTCTTCCATTGTGTGGCTCTTTTTTAGTATTTTTGCACATTATCAAGGATTGTTTAGGTAAAAATGGCCTGATGGCTTGCGTAAAGCGGCTTGATGGCTTTAGGTAAAAATAAGATCGAAAAAGAAAAAGATATGAAGGTGATATTGATTGGTGCTGGCAATCTTGCCACTCATTTGGGGAAGGCGATATTTGCCGCAGGTCATGATGTGGTGCAGGTGTTCAGCCGCACGATGCAATCGGCTACGGCTCTGGCTTCCGAGGTGGGCGCACAGCCTGTTTCGGATATATCAGATGTTCGCTCAGATGCAGATTTGTACGTCGTTTCGGTGAAGGATAGTGCTATTGTAGAGTTGATTCCTGTTCTCTGCAAAGGCAAGGAGACCAAGGTCTTTCTGCATACGGCAGGCTCTATCCCGATGGATGTTTTCCAGGGAATGGCTTTACATTATGGTGTGCTTTATCCGATGCAGACTTTCTCCAAGCAGCGTGAGGTGGATTTCTCTCAGATACCTTGTTTTATCGAGGCGAATGATGAGCATGCCTTGCAGCAGATCGGTGATGTGGCGCATCAGGTGAGCAGTAGGGTGTATCATCTGGCGAGTGAAGACCGCAAGTACCTGCATCTCTCTGCCGTCTTTGCCTGCAATTTCGTGAATCATTGCTATGCCTTGAGCCGGGAAATCCTGGAGGAGCACGGAATACCATTCGATGTGATGCTGCCGTTGATAGACGAGACGGCTGCGAAGGTGCACGAGCTGGATCCGAAAGATGCACAGACGGGGCCGGCTGTAAGGTATGATGAGAATGTGCTTCGGGCGCAGGGAGCTCTGCTCAAGTCGAATCCGCAGATGAAGGATATCTATGACAGAATGAGCATGAGTATTCATAAGCTGAGTGTCAAGGAATAGAGTTCAAGTGTCTGATTACTAAATAGAAAAAGCTTTCAAGTATGATTAATTACGATTTGAAGAAGATAAAGGCAATTGTATTTGATGTGGATGGCGTGCTTTCCCGCCAGACCATTACGCTTGCCAGTACGGGTGAACCTCTTCGCACCGTGAATATCAAGGATGGCTATGCTATTCAGTTGGCTCAGAAGGTGGGTGTGCGCATCGTCATCCTTACGGGCGGAACTACCGAGGCTATCCGCAAGCGATATGAGGGATTGGGCGTGCAGGATATCTATATGGGATGTGCTGTGAAAATCAACACCTATGATGCTTTTCTGGAGAAGTATCAGCTTTCTGATGAGGAAATCATCTATGTGGGTGATGATATCCCGGATTACGAGGTAATGCGTCGTTGTGGCTGCCCGTGCTGCCCAGCCGATGCCTGCTCTGATATCAAGGAGATTTCCTGCTACGTCTCTTCTGCCAATGGTGGCGAAGGAGTGGGCAGGGATATTGTAGAGCAGGTGCTTCGTGCCAAGGGGCATTGGCTTTCCAATGCCAAGGCGTTTGGATGGTAAATTAATTAGTAATTTGAACTTTCGCATGAGTATCAAGAACGGGCTGAAGGTTCTATTATCCCAGAAGCAGTACGCCCTGAACGGGCGTGTGGAGTCTGCTAGCGAAAGTTCAGTATAGTAAAAAACAGATGAAGTATAAGATTATTTTGGCGAGCAATTCGCCACGCCGCAGAGAGTTGTTGGCAGGATTGGATGTTAATTTCGAGGTAAAGGTATTGCGTGGTATTGATGAAAGCTATCCTGAAGATTTGGATGCATACGATGTGGCTGAGTATATTGCCCAGAAGAAAGCGGATGCTTATCGCTCTTTATTGAATGGAGATGAGACTTCTGAAGACTTTTCTGAAGATTCTACTTCAGAAAAGTCTTCAGGCAAATCCTCCTCCGATGATTTGCTCATTCTTACAGCGGATACCGTAGTGATTGCTCCTGCTGCCGATGAACAGAACGATCAGGAGGGTAAGGGAATCATTCTCGGAAAGCCGCAGAATGCCGATGATGCGGTTCGCATGCTCAAGATGTTGAGCGGCAAGACTCACCATGTGGTTACGGGCGTATGCCTTACTACGAAGAAAGAGCAGCGCAAGTTCTCGGTATGTACGGAAGTAAGTTTCAAGGAATTTGAAGAATGGGAGATTAATTATTATATCACCCATTACAAACCATTCGACAAGGCGGGTGCCTATGGCATCCAGGAATGGATAGGTTACATCGGATGTACCGGACTCAAGGGCAGTTACTTCAACGTGATGGGCTTGCCTGTGCAGCGCATCTATGCTGAAATGCTCAAATTAGCAGAGTAATTGGTCGGGGCTTTTGTGTCAATTTGCATCAATAATCCCTAAACAGCCATCAGAGTGGTGAAGAAACAGCAGGAAAATCATCAAAAATAGGGCAATTTAGATTTTTTAAATTTAAATATGCCCTTATGTCCGGAATTATGAGTATCTTTGTGCGTTTTATGTAACTAACAAGGATTATGACTGAGAAAAATAAAGCCAAGGTTCGTGAAATCTTGGACACATATTTGGAGTGCAATCATCACCGCAAGACCCCGGAAAGATATGCAGTTCTGGATGCGGTTTATAGCATTGATGGGCACTTCACTCTTGAAGAGCTGGATGCTGAGCTCACGAAGAGAAACTTCCGGGTGAGCAGAGCTACGCTCTATAATACAATGCATCTCTTCATCGAGCTGAGGCTCGTGATGAGACACAGTCTGGTGGATGGTACCAAATACGAGGCGTGCTATTACAACGATAGCCATATTCATCAGGTGTGTAGCGTGTGTGGGCAGGTAACGGAGATCAATGTGCCGGCTGTTACGGCAGCAGTGAATGACCTCAAGCTGCAGCGTTTCCGAAAGGATACTTTCGCCCTCTATATCTACGGCGTATGCAGTATATGCCAGGCAAAGCTTACACGCAAGAAAAACGATAAGTAATAAAAATAACTATATTTTATAGAAATGAACACAGGTAAAGTAGATGTCCTGCTCGGTTTGCAGTGGGGCGATGAAGGAAAAGGTAAGGTGGTTGATGTTTTGACCCCTAAGTATGATGTCATTGCTCGTTTCCAGGGTGGTCCTAATGCGGGTCATACTCTCGAGTTCGAAGGCGAGAAGTATGTTCTTCGTTCTATCCCTTCTGGTATCTTCCAGGGTGGCAAGGTAAATATCATCGGTAACGGCGTAGTCTTGGCTCCAGACCTCTTTATGGGCGAGGCTAAGGATTTGGAGAAGAGTGGCCATGACCTCAAAAGCCGTCTCTACATTTCTAAGAAGGCGCATCTCATCATGCCTACTCACCGTGTGCTCGATGCAGCCATTGAGGCTTCTAAGGGCAAGAACAAGGTAGGTACCACCGGTAAGGGTATTGGTCCTACTTATACTGATAAGGTAAGCCGTACTGGTCTTCGCGTAGGTGATATCCTCGAAAACTTCGAGGAGAAGTATGCTGCTCACAAGGCTGCTCATCTCAAGACTATCGCTAGCCTCGGATACACTGATTTCGATATCACTGAGGTAGAGAAGACCTGGATGGAGGGCATTGAATACTTGAAGCAGTTTAAGCTTATCGACAGCGAGGTGGAGATCAACAAGGTGCTCCGCTCTGGCAAGGACATCCTCTGCGAGGGTGCTCAGGGTACTATGCTCGATGTTGACTTCGGTTCTTATCCATTCGTAACTTCTTCTAATACCATCTGTGCGGGTGCCTGCATCGGTCTGGGTGTCGGTCCTAACCGTATCGGCAATGTCTATGGTATCATGAAGGCTTACTGTACTCGCGTAGGTGCAGGTCCATTCCCAACAGAGCTCTTCGATGAGACTGGTGCCAAGATTCGTGACCTGGGTCATGAGTATGGTGCGGTTACTGGCCGTGAGCGTCGTTGTGGCTGGTGCGACCTCGTACAGCTCAAGTATTCTGTTATGGTAAACGGTGTAACCGAGCTTATCATGATGAAGAGCGATGTGCTCGATGGTTTCGATACCATCAAGGCTTGCGTGGCTTACAAGTTGCCTGATGGCACTGTTACTACAGATTTCCCTTACGAGATTGATAACGTAGAGCCTGTTTACAAGGAGTTCAAGGGATGGAAGACTGATATGACTCAGTTTACTTCTGAGGATCAGTTCCCACAGGAATTCAAGGACTACATTGCATTCGTAGAGGAGTTCCTTGAGACCAAGATTGGTATCATCTCTATCGGTCCAGACCGCGCTCAGACTATTGTTCGTAAATAATTTGATAGTGTTTAATGTTTGGTGTATGATGTTTGCTTAAGGGTGAGCATAGCACTAGGCATTAAACATTTAACATTTAATATTTAACATAAATAAATGGCTCAGAAACCAAGTATTCCAAAGGGTACCCGCGATTTCGGTCCTGTTGAGATGGCAAAGCGTAATTACATCTTCAACACCATCAAGGATGTGTATGCCCTTTACGGATTCCAGCAGATTGAGACTCCTGCCATGGAGACCCTTCAGACCTTGATGGGTAAGTATGGTGAGGAGGGCGACAAGCTGCTCTTTAAGATTTTGAATTCAGGTGACTATATGAATAAGGTGAGCGATGAGGATATTCATTCGCTCGGATCACTCAAGTTGGCAGCAAAGCTCTGCGAGAAGGGTCTTCGCTACGATCTTACCGTGCCTTTCGCACGCTACGTGGTGCAGCATCGTGATGAGTTGCAGATGCCTTTCAAGCGCTATCAGATTCAGCCAGTATGGCGTGCCGACCGTCCGCAGAAGGGTCGCTATCGCGAGTTCTATCAGTGCGATGCCGACGTGGTTGGTTCTGATTCTCTTCTCAACGAGGTTGAGTTGATGCAGATTGTAGATACAGTCTTTACCAAGTTTGGTGTGCGTGTCTGCATCAAGATCAACAACCGTAAGATCCTTACCGGTATTGCTGAGGTAATTGGCGAGGCAGAGAAAATCGTAGATATCACCGTGGCTATCGATAAGCTCGACAAGATTGGTCTTGACAATGTAAACGAGGAACTTCGCAATGATGGCATTTCTGAAGAGGCTATCGAGAAGTTGCAACCAATCATCTCATGGTCAGGTTCTAACGATGAGAAACTTGAAGTGATTTCCAAGGTTCTCGAAGGCTCTGAAATCGGATTGAAGGGTGTAGAGGAAACTAAGTTTATCCTTGATACCTTGAAGTCTGTTGGTCTGAACAATGAGATTGAGCTCGACCTTACTTTGGCTCGTGGCTTGAACTATTATACTGGCGCCATCTTCGAGGTGAAGGCGCTTGATACTCCTATGGGCAGTATCACTGGTGGTGGTCGTTACGACAACCTTACCGGTATCTTTGGCTTGCCAGGATTGAGTGGAGTAGGTATCAGTTTTGGTGCCGACCGTATCTACGATGTGCTCAATGCCCTCGATCTCTATCCAAAGGAGGCGGTCAATTCTACTCAGGTGCTCTTTATCAATTTCGGAGAGAAGGAGACAGCCTATTGTCTTCCTATCGTGACTGCCGCTCGTGCAGCTGGTATCCGTACAGAAATCTTCCCAGACAAGGCGAAGATGAAGAAGCAGATGAGCTATGCCAACGCGAAGCAGATTCCATTCGTAGTTCTCGCTGGCGAGAATGAGATGGCAGCTGGCAAGGTTACATTGAAGAATATGGAGAGTGGTGAGCAGACTTTGGTTTCTGCAGAGGAGCTCATCGCTGTCGTTAAGAAATAAAAATGGGTTTTTATTAGTTTAGTTATGGAACACAGTTTCCATATTATCATTTACTTATCCGTTTCCTTGTGTATGAATTTGTGAAAACTCTGCATAGGGAGGCGGATTTTTTTTAGCTTTAGGGCTAGAAACGAATCCTTCTCATGTTGCCGGCAAGCAGATCAAGTATGTGCTGTAGTTTGGTGCCAGTATAGAGAAGTAGCTGCAAGTGATAGGAGAAGTAGCTGCAAGTGATAGGAGAATTAGCTGTAAGTGATAGGAGAATTAGCTGTAAGTGATAGGAGAATTAGCTGTATGTGATAGGAGAGGCAGCTGCAAGTGATAGGAGAGGCAGCTGCAAGTGATAGGAGAATTAGCTGCAAGTGATAGGAGAGGCAGCTATAAGTGATAGGAAAAGTAGCTATAAGTGATAGGAGAGTTAGCTGCAAGTGATAGGTGAAGTAGTTGTACGATAATCTATTTTCCACAAAAGAGGGGGGAGGCAAGCAGTTATAATAGACTGATGCCTCCCCCCCCCAAAAAAAAAAAAACGATATGGAGAGTTTTATTAAATGTCTTAATTCTTAAAGCTGTGGATAGGAGCAGGAATGCGACCTACGCGATTTACGAAATCAGAGCAGCTGAACTGATTAACCGGCATGATTGGAGCATAACCCAACAAACCACCGAAATCTACAGTATCTCCCACCTTCATACCCACAACAGGGATGATGCGGACGGCAGTAGTCTTCTGGTTTACCATACCAATGGCAGCCTCATCGGCAATGACACCGGAGATAGTGGTAGCTGCTGTATCGCCAGGGATGGCAATCATATCCAAACCTACAGAGCAAACGCAAGTCATTGCCTCCAACTTCTCGATGGTAAGTGCACCTGCCTCTACGGCATTGATCATACCCTGGTCTTCAGAAACAGGGATGAAGGCACCACTCAAACCGCCAACATAAGAAGAAGCCATGATACCGCCCTTCTTAACCTGGTCGTTCAAAAGTGCGAGTGCTGCGGTTGTACCTGGAGCACCAGCACGCTCCAAACCGATTAACTCCAGAATATCAGCTACGCTGTCGCCGATGGCTGGAGTAGGAGCCAATGAAAGGTCGATGATACCGAATGGTATGTTCAGGCGGCGTGATGCCTCCTTAGCAACCAGCTGACCTACACGTGTAATCTTGAAAGCAGTTCGCTTGATAGTCTCGCAGAGAACCTCGAAGCTTTCGCCCTTCACCTGCTCCAAAGCATATTTTACCACACCAGGACCGCTGACACCTACGCTGACAACAGCGTCTGCCTCAGAAACGCCATGGAAGGCACCAGCCATGAATGGGTTATCATCAGGAGCATTGCAGAGAACAACGAGCTTAGCGCAACCCAAAGAACCGTTATCCTTGGTAGCCTCGGCTGTATCCTTGATGATTTCGCCCAGCAGGCGTACGGCATCCATATTGATACCGGTCTTGGTAGAACCTACGTTTACAGAGCTGCAGATGAAATCGGTCTGGGCCATAGCCTGAGGGATAGAACGGATGAGAAGCTCATCGCTCTTGCTCATACCCTTGCTTACGATGGCAGAGTATCCACCAAGGAAGTTGACACCCAATTCCTTGGCACATTTGTCGAGAGTCTTGGCAATCTTCACATAGTCATCGGTAGTCTTGCAGGCAGAACCACCTACGAGTGCGATAGGAGTGATAGAGATGCGCTTGTTTACGATAGGCACACCATACTCTTTAGAGATGTCCTCACCGGTCTTCACCAAATCCTTGGCGAGGCGGGTAATCTTATTATAAATGTTCTGACAGAGCTGGTCGAGATCTGAAGTGGCACAGTCCAGGAGGTTGATACCCATGGTGATGGTGCGCACGTCGAAGTTCTCCTGCTCAATCATCTTGTTGGTTTCGATAACCTCAGATATATTGATCATATTCCTTCTATTGCTTTTAAAAGTGATAAACTTAGATGCGGTGCATCATGTTGAAGATTTCCTCACGCTGGCATTTTACCTGAACACCAATGCTCTTGCCAAGATCAGCGAGTTCGTCGGCAACAGTCTCGAAAGATGCATTCATCTTACCCATATCAACAATCATCATCATGTTGAAGTACTCCTGTACGATGGTCTGAGAGATATCCAAGATATTGACGTCCTTCTCTGCCAAATAGGTACAAACTCTGGCGATGATACCTTTTGTATCCTTGCCCACTACTGTAATAATCGTTCTGTTCATGTAATAAATTATTTTATATGGAAAGTTTAATGCTGCAAATTTACAACAATTTAGGGAGACTACCAAATAAAAAACAGAAAACTTGCAAAATGACAGACATTTTGCAAGTTTTCTGATATATCGTTTACTTGATTCCTCTTTCGTTGAGTGCCTTGGAATATTTTGCAGCATTCTGCAGGTGTTCCTGATAGGTGCGGGCAAAATTGTGGGTGCCGCTGAAATCCTCCTTGGCGCACATATAGAGATACTCGTGCTTTACATGGTTGAGCACGGCATCAATGCCGGCAACCGATGGAATGCGGATTGGGCCAGGAGGAAGACCTGGATTCTTGTAGGTATTGTATGGGCTCTTGATGTACAGGAGGTTGTTGTAGATACGCTTCAATTCGAAACGCTTCCAGGCGAACTTGATGGTTGGGTCAGCCTGCAGTGGCATACCTTCCGGATACTCTGCATTGCGCAGCATCAGTCGGTTGTAGTACATACCTGCAATCATCGGTTTTTCGCCGTTGTTGGCTGTTTCCTCATCCACGATACTGGCAAGTGTAATTACCTGGTTAGGAGTGAGCTTCATCGTCTTGGCCTTCTCCGTGCGTTCAAAGTTCCAGAACTTGTCGCTCTCTTTCTTCATGCGTTCCAGGAATTTCTCGATGGATACATTCCAATAGATATCGTAGGTGTTAGGGATAAACATGCAGGCGATGGTGGCTGTATCGTAGCCCATCTTCTCGCAAACCGCCTCATCTGTGAGTGCCTTCTTGATTTCTGTGCTGTCGAGCATCAGTTTCTTGCTCAGCTCCACGGCGAGCTTGTCGATGGTGCGTACGGAAGGTATGGTGAGGTTGACTGGTTCCTGCAAACCGTTCTTCATGTGACGCCAGACCTTGAGTGCTCCGTCTCCAGGATGGATGGCGTATCTACCGGTGCGGATGTGGTCGGCATAGCCTGAATGAAGGGTGAGGGTGCGGAACGCCTGCATCGGGATGCTCTTGGCGATAGGCTGCACCTTATTATATACGGAGTCGATGTTGTCATCGGCGTCGATATACACATACTTGGTTTCGCTGCTTTTCGAGAATGATGAGAAGCAGTAGAGATAACCTACGATGGCAATGACGGCGATGCAGCCGATGGCGCCATAGAGGTAAAACTTAGAAGTTGTTTTCTTTTTCTTCATTTTCTTTATCTACTTAAAACATTTTCTTTTCTTCTTGAAATATTTCTGTTCGTCTTTGAACTTGATCTGTTCTTCTTGAAACATTTTGGTGCAAAAGTACAGTAAAAATGCCAAATAGCAAAGCGTAGTCAATTAAAATAGGTTAATTCGCTGATTCTTTATCCGTGGTATGAAGAATTTCATTACCTTTGCATCATTGAAACTGAGGAATATTGACATATTAAAACGATAGATGATATGAGAATGAAATTTACAATATCATACAAGGCAGAGTGGGGGGAGTCTTTGCATGCCGATATCACCTTCTTCGCACGTGACGGAAAGTGGAAGGTGGTAGATCTGGCGATGAACACAGTAGATGGTTATCATTGGATGGCTGAAACCCAAACTTTGGAAAACCGTCATCAACCCTTTGTGGCTGTAGCCTATTATTATAAGGTGGTTGATGCCGAGGGAAATGTGGTGCGCAGGGAATCTGTTGCTTCTCCTAGAGCCTATGTGTATGAGGCGAACAGAAACTATATCCTGTCCGACTTCTGGCTGGATGATGAGAATGAGCTGCTGGGCGGTTTCATCAACTATACGGCTCCGGTAGTCTGGACGGGTGATGAGGCAGCCAAGCTACCTCTGTTCGAGCAGACCGTGATCTTCAAGGTTTCTGCTCCTCAGCTTCACGAGAGTGAGGCTGTGGCACTGCTGGGTAATCATCCAACTTTGGGCGACTGGAATACCGACCATTATCTTCCGATGATTCATCAGGGCGGAACCAGTTGGGTGCTCTCCGTCAACGTACAGGCTTTGGAGGCTCCGCTGGAGTATAAATATGTGGTTGTGGATGCCAGGACCCATCAGTTCAAGAGATGGGAGTTTGGTGAGAATCGCACCATGGGAACAGGTATCGCCTATGGCCATGATGAGGAGGAGAAAGCCAACCGCTATGCGGTTAGCGGTTCGGATGAAATCCGACTTTATTCCAAGGATGTCTGTATCCTTCATGGCGGTGAATTTCGTGTGAAGAAGATGCCGCCTCATGCTCAGTTTAATTTCGATACCTATATCTTCGACTTGGATGGTACCTTGCTTTCTACCCTGGGCGATTTGGCTGCGAGCTGCAATTATGCTCTCAAGACGAATGGCTTTCCTGAGCGAAGCGTAGATGAGGTGCGCCGCTTTGTTGGAAACGGTGTCAAGAAACTGATGGAACGTGCCATCCCGGATGGTTTGGAAAATGAGAAGTTTGAACAGGTGTTTGCCGATTTCCGCAAGCACTATATGATGCATAATCTTGATACCACGCAGCCTTATCCGGGCGTGATGGAAATGTTACAGGAGTTGAAGGATAGAGGCAAGAATATTGCCGTGGTGAGCAATAAGTTTTATGCTGCCACCCAAGCCCTCTGTCGCCATTTCTTTGGCGACTTGGTAGATGTGGCTATAGGTGAGCGTGAGGATATTCAGAAAAAGCCAGCCCCGGATACTGTAAATGAGGCTTTGCGTCAGATGAATGCCGATAGGGAAAGCGCTGTCTATATAGGCGACAGTGATGTAGATGTCATGACCGCCAAGAACAGCGGAATGCCTTGCATCAGTGTACTTTGGGGATTCCGCGATCTCGAATTCCTTATCGCACATGATGCTAGAATATTTGTTACATCCCCACTGCAGATCTGTTAGTTGATTCCGTGTTCTTCTACGAATTTCACCACATCATCCCTGTTTGTGTCAGAGATAGGCACCGCCAGTTTGCCATAGACTACCTTCATGTTCTGGATGTAGTCAAAATTAGTTAGATTGGCAATGAAAGAGCGGTGCACTCTTCTGAATTTCTGGCGCGGAAGTTTCTCTTCCAGGCGTTTCAGGTTGCCCAGGGTCATGATGTTGCGTCCGTCCGCCATGTGGAACTTCACGTAATCTTTCACGCTCTCGATAAAGAGTATGTTCTCGAAAGGAATTCGAGTGTATTTGCTTTCGTTCTTCACCACTACAAAGCCATCGCGCTTTATAGGGTTGTAGGCGTCGTCCTGCATATAATGGTCGAATACCTTCTGACAGGTCTGCATGAAGTCTTCGTATAGGATAGGCTTGACCAGATAGTCGAAGGCGTTCACCTTGTATGCTTCGATGGCATACTCCTTGAATGCGGTGGTGAAGATAATCTTCACGTTCATCGGCACGAGCTTGGCAAACTCGAGTCCGCTGATCTGCTGCATGTGGATGGCAAGAAACAGAATGTCAAGATGGCTGTGGTGGATTCCATCTACAGCTTCGATGGCGTTGTGGTACGCACCGATAAGATTGAGGGATGGTGTTTCTTCAACATAATGCTTCAGCAAAGCCAAAGCCTCAGGATCTTCATCTATGATGGCGCAGTTTAATATCATACTTATTTTTATTTTTTGATTAGTTGGATGGTATTATCATTTGTTTGCCCTAATAACGGCTGATTTCCCGTTTTATTGTATCCGAAAGAACTTTTTTTCTAGAAATCTTATTTTTATTCTTTTTCCCTTAAATTTGCTTAATCTATTTGGCTGTTTGCCGAAAAAGCGTTACTTTTGGGGAGTGAATCGAATATATCGGTTCGGAATCGGTCAAACTCCGCTCTGGACTCGCAATCATGTGGCTCGGAAACGGTTGTAATACCGGTTCTTATTGAAATCAAAATGATGATAAACGACATGAATGATAAGAAAAACAATTCTATAAGATATTTTTCTGTAAGCACGTTTTTGCTTACAGGTAAGCAGATGATGCTGGCGATGATGCTGGCATGTTCGCCTCTTGCCATGTCGGCGCAGAAAATCTCGCTCGGTAGCTGCATCACCCGTGATGGCGGTCAGTATAAGGGAGAGATGGTAAGCGGCAAACCACAGGGCAAGGGATCTACCATATATAAGAATGGTGATACTTACGAGGGTGCCTACGTCAAGGGAAAGCGCAGCGGATATGGCGTATATACTTTCTCGGATGGCGAGAGATACGAAGGACAGTGGCTGCAGGACCAGCAGCACGGCAAGGGTACCTATTACTTCCAGAACAATAATAAGTATGTAGGACTCTGGTTCCGCGATTTCCAGCACGGACATGGCGTGATGTACTATTACAATGGTGATAAGTATGACGGCGACTGGTATAAGGATAAGCGACAGGGAAAAGGTACCTACACCTATTCCAACGGTGCCAAATACAAAGGCCAGTGGATGAACGACATGAAGAATGGAAATGGATTCTTTGACTGGGGAGATGGAACCACCTATGATGGACAGTGGGTAGATAACCAGCGCTCAGGCAAGGGTACCTTTAAATATGCTGACGGTGATACCTATATTGGTGACTGGAAGGATGATATCCAGGACGGTAAGGGTATCTACAAATTCCATAACGGTGATATCTATGAAGGTGATTATTCGCAGGGTGAACGTACCGGTGAAGGAATTTTCCGCTCAGCCAGCGGTTCGAAATACACCGGACAGTTTGTGGATGGCCAGCGTTCCGGACAGGGTACTTTCGTATGGAAGAATGGCGACATCTATGTTGGCAGCTGGAAAGACGACCTGCAGAACGGTAGGGGAAAGTTGACCAAGAAGAACGGAGACATCTTTGAAGGCGAGTTCAAGAAGGGATATGTGGACGGCAACGTGGTGATACATTACGCCAACGGCAACCGCTTCAAGGGTGTCTATCACAATGGTAAGCGTGAGGGCTTCTGTATCGAGGAAAACAAGGACGGTAAGCGCTTCGAGGGCAACTATAAGAAGGATGCACGCGATGGCAGATTCGTAGAGAAAGACTGCAATGGTCAGGTTACTGCCAAGGGTGTATATGAGAACGGAAAGCGATTTGAGGATTAAACTTCCGGCAAGATTGAATCTTTAGGATTTTAATATGCATCAGCATCTGTTCCTCTCTGAAATATAAACTTAAAAAAGTAGAAATCAATCACAAAATTTAATATACTATGGTAATTGATACATTAGACAATTTGGAGAAATATGTTTCTCTTAATTCACTCTTCGCAGAAGTAGTGAAGTTTATCAACGAGAATGATCTCACTAAGTTGGAGACCGGTAAGCATCCTATCCAGGGTGATGAACTCTTTGTGAATATCGCTGTAGCTCACGGCAAGACCGAGGAAGAAGCTACCATCGAAGCACATCGTCAGATGATTGATATTCAGATTCCTATGAATACAGAGGAAACCTATGGATATTCTCCAGTGAAGGATCTCCCGGAAGTGGAATACAACGAGGCTAAGGATTGCACCTTATATCCTGGTGTGAAGGCTCAGACACTGGTAACCTGCAAGCCAGGCCAGTTTGCTATCTTCTTCCCGCAGGACGGTCATCAGCCATGCATCGGCAAGGGTGATATCCATAAGGCTATCTTCAAGGTAAAGGCTTAAAAACATTAATCAAATAGTAGAACCATCTAAAATCATGATATATGGCAACAGAAAAGAAAACTTCAGCTAAAAATACTACAGCAAAGAAGACAACAGCCAAGAAGGCTACCTGCAAGGCAACCGCCAAGTGCGCTACCAAGAAAACCGTGAAGGCTGCTGCCCCAAAACATATCGGACTCGTGAAGAACGATCCATATCTGGCAGACTTTGAACCTGCTATCGTAGGAAGACATGAGCATGCGCTCTGGAAGCTCAACCAGCTTACCCGTAACGGCAAGATTTCGCTCAGCGATTTCGCCAACGGATACGACTACTTCGGATTGCATAAGACGGAGAAGGGATGGGTGTTCCGCGAGTGGGCGCCAAATGCTACAGATATCTATCTCATCGGCGATTTCAACGGCTGGCAGGAAAGCCCTAAGTATCGTGCTAAGCGTATCAAGGGCACCGGCAACTGGGAGTTGAAACTCTCAGAAAAGGCAATGAAGCACGGTGATCTCTTCAAGATGAAGGTGCACTGGGAAGGTGGAGAAGGCGAGCGTATCCCTGCATGGGCTAACCGTGTGGTTCAGGATGAGCAGACCAAGATTTTCTCTGCGCAGGTATGGTGCCCTGAGCCTTACAAGTGGAAGAAGAAGACCTTCAGACCTAACACTACTCCGCTGCTCATCTATGAGTGCCATATCGGAATGGGACAGGATGCAGAGAAGGTTGGTACCTACACTGAGTTTAAGGAGAAGGTGCTGCCACGTATCATTGAGGATGGTTACAACTGCATCCAGATCATGGCAATCCAGGAGCATCCTTATTATGGATCCTTCGGCTATCACGTAAGCAGCTTCTTTGCAGCCAGCAGCCGTTTCGGAACCCCTGAGGAGCTTAAGGATCTCATCGATACAGCCCATCAGAATGGCATAGCTGTCATTATGGATATCGTTCACTCTCATGCTGTGAAGAACGAGATGGAAGGTCTCGGCAATCTTGCCGGTGATCGTAACCAGTACTTCTATCCTGGCGACAGACATGAGCATCCAGCTTGGGACAGTCTCTGCTTCGACTATGGTAAGGATGAGGTGATGCACTTCCTCCTGAGCAACTGCAAGTACTGGCTCAGCGAATACCACTTCGATGGTTTCCGCTTTGATGGTGTAACCTCCATGCTCTACTATAGCCACGGTCTGGGAGAGGCGTTCTGCAATTACGGTGACTACTTCAATGGTCATGAGGATGATAACGCTATCTGCTATCTCACCCTTGCCAACTGTCTGATTCACGAGGTGAACAAGAGTGCCATCACCATCGCCGAAGAGGTGAGCGGTATGCCTGGATTGGCAGCCAAGTTTGCCGATGGAGGCTATGGCTTCGACTATCGTATGGCGATGAATATTCCAGACTACTGGATCAAGACCATCAAGGAGCTGAAGGATGAAGACTGGAAGCCATCCAGCATCTTCTGGGAAATCAAGAACCGTCGTGCAGACGAGAAGACCATCTCTTACTGCGAGAGCCACGACCAGGCACTGGTAGGCGACAAGACCATCATCTTCCGCCTGATAGATGCTGATATGTACTGGCACTTCAAGAAGGGTGATGAGAACGGTATGGTTCACCGAGGCATTGCCTTGCACAAGATGATCCGTCTGGCTACTGCTTCTACCATCAATGGCGGCTACCTGAACTTCATGGGTAATGAGTTCGGCCATCCAGAGTGGATTGATTTCCCTCGCGAGGGTAACGGATGGAGCTACAAGTATGCTCGCAGACAGTGGAATCTGGTAGATAACAAGGATCTCTGCTATCACTATCTCGGCGACTTCGACAAGGAGATGCTCAAGACAATTAAGAGTGAAAAGAACTTTAACAAGACACCAGTTGTCGAAATCTGGCACAATGATGGCGATCAGGTACTCGCTTATATGAGAGGCGACCTGCTCTTCGTCTTCAACTTCTCGCCAACCCGCTCGTTTACCGACTATGGTTTCCTGGTACCTACCGGTGCCTATAGTGTGGTACTCGATACCGACAACAAGGCGTTTGGGGGCAACGGTTTGAACGATGACGAGATGACCCACCTCACCAACTATGACCCTGTGTATGTGAACGATCGCAAGGAGTGGTTGAAGCTCTATTTGCCAGCCCGTTCGGCACTGGTGCTCAAGAAAAATTAAACATAGATATATGGATCATAAAAGGAATAGCACGGCGAAGATGCGCTTCGCCTGTGCTATCATTTTTTTAGTTTTTGCTTATACATTCCTGGCTTGTTACCAGGCAGATATTCTAGCCGTGGCGCAGCATGTCTTATCAGAAGGTAAGACAGATTATTTCTATACGCTTGCACCGCTGCTTGTTACCTTTGTATGCTTTCTGCTGCAGTTGGGAGCATACGCGGTGACCCGGGTGAAGCGCCGCTTCCACGGACTTACTTATTTCCCTTCATTTCTTTTGCTGGCCCTGATTGCCGATGTGCCTACCCATGTAGATACCAGTGTGTCGCTGGGCTGGTGGTGGCTTGTCCTGCCTTTCAGTCTGCTGGGCTGGGCTGGCGTGATGTGGGTGGTCAGACAGTTGGAACCTCTTGAGCAGGAGCCACATAGCTTCGGTTGGTTCTCGCGTTACTCATGGGTAAACATCTCCCAGCTTGTCGTGATGATGCTGGCAGTTATCTTCATCACCAACAATGATCGCCTCTTTCACGAAAGAATGAAGATGGAACATCTGATGAAAGAAAAACAGTATGAAAAAGCTTTAGAGGTTGGAGAGAAATCCCTGCAGACCGATTCGTCGCTTACGATGCTCCGTATAGCCTGTCTTTACAGAACGGGCGAGCTGGGCAGTCGTCTTTTCTCCTATCCATTGGTAGGCGGCAGCCAATCGATGTATATCAATGGCACGTCCGTCAAGGCATTGATGTGGCAGGCTCCGGTGTGGATGTATGGAACATCGCCCTGGATGAAGAAACATCGTCTGAAGTATCGCCTCTCGAAGGAGTACGAGCTTTGTGCGCTCCTGCTGGACAAGAAGCTCGATGAATTTGTCCGCAAGCTGGTTAAGTATCACGAATTGACCAAGCTGCCAACTCATTACAAAGAGGCAATTTTGCTCTATTGTCATCTTCGGACGCATCCTATCGTAGAGTTTCACGACAACGTGATGGATGCCGATTTTTCCGATTATCAGTCGATGGAGCGTAAATATAGCAATCCGGTAGAACGCCAGTCTGTTCTCCGCGATACATACAGCAACACATATTGGTACTATTATGATTATGGAAATAAATAATAGATTGAGACATAAAATATCGGGATATAGAAGTAAATGGGGATATCCCTTTTTCCGCAACTTGGCGAGTGTCCTATTGTGGATGCTCCTTCTTGTACCATCAGCGGGCTTTGCCCAGAAGAAGGAAATACAATTGGCGAAGGATCAGGTGAAGTCGGGCAAGAACCTGCCTCAGGCGCAGGCAAGCATGCAGAAACTTCTGGCTGATTCTGCCAATCAGAACAACAAGAAAATCTGGAACCTCTACTTCGATGCCGTACGTAAGCAATACGAGCAGGGTAACGAAAAACTCTATCTCAAGCAGAAGTATGATACTGCCCAGCTCTTCAATTTCACCCGACAGCTCTTTGAGATTGCGCAGCAGTTTGATTCTGTAGAGATGGTTCCTAATAAAAAGGGAAAGGTGGAAATTGAATTCCGTAAGCAGCATGCTGATTATCTTTCTCATATCCGCACCAATCTCTTAAACGGTGGACTGTGGTTCCTCGGCAAGAAGAAGTATGCCGATTCCTATAAGTTCTTCGACCGTTATATAGATTGTGCCAACCAGCCGCTGTTCCAGTCGTACGATTACAGTCTGAAGGATAAGCATCTGCCTCTGGCTGCCTATTATGCCGTATATTCCGGCTATAAGATGAAGGATCCCAAGGCAACGCTGCATCATTCTTATGTAGCGCTGAAAGATACCGTGCATTACAACTATATGTTGCAGTATCTTGCAGAAACCTATTATCTGGAGAAGGATACAGCGCGCTATCTGGCATCGCTCAAGGAAGGATTCGAACGGGTGCCTACCTTCCCATATTTCTTCCCACGACTCGTGGAGTTTTATGTAGATATCAATCAGCTGGATTCTGCGATGGCAGTAGTAGATAAGGCTCTCACCATTGTGCCAGACAGTGATATGTATCTTGTTGCCAAGAGTAACATCCTCTTCGAACAGAGCAAGCTCCAGGAGTGTATCAAGGTAAGCGATAAGGCTATCTCCGTGAATGAGGAACTTGCCGATCCATATTATAATGCAGGCATCTGTTACTTCAATATGGCAGTGGAGCAGGATAAGAGTTCGCAGACTTCGAGAAAGGTGCGTGAACAGGTGGATGCCAATTACAGGAAGGCACTCCCTTATCTGGTAAAATACAGAAAGCTCCAGCCTGATGAGCAATCCAAGTGGGCTTTTCCGCTCTATACCATCTATCTGAACCTGAATATGGGTAAGGAGTTTGATGAAATAGATAAAATCATGAAGAAAAGGTAATCTTCTTACTGAAATAAGAGATTTTTCTCGATATATAAAAGATTTCTTTCAATAAAAAAAGACAATGATAGATAGACTTTTAGATAAGTTGGGTATCGAACTCAACGATATGCAGCAGGATGCGATGCAGGCCGTGCTGCACACCGATAGCGATGTGGTAGTGCTTTCGCCTACGGGTAGTGGTAAGACGCTGGCTTATCTCCTGCCGCTCTCGCAACTCATTGATGCCGGCGACGACGAGCCGCAGGCTATCGTGGTGACTCCGGGTAGAGAGCTGGCGCTGCAGTCTGCCACCGTGCTCAAGAATATGGGTAGCGGACTTCGTGCCATGGCTTGTTATGGAGGTCGTGCGACAATGGATGAGCATCGTGTGATGAAGCAGGTGCGTCCACAGATAGTCTTCGGAACTCCAGGCCGTCTGAACGATCATCTCGATAAGGGTAATCTGAACCGTTACCGTATCAGATATCTGGTAATCGACGAATTTGATAAATGTCTGGAAATGGGTTTCCAGGATGAGATGAGCCGTCTGGTGAAATCGCTTCCAGGCTTGCGCCGTCACTTCCTGCTTTCTGCTACCGAGGCTGAGGAGATTCCTCGTTTCGTACACATGGGCAGAGTAGAGAAGATAGATTATCGAATGGACGAGGAGCAGGTGCCTGAACGTGTACATATATATAAGGTGGAAAGTCCGTTGAATGATAAGCTGGAGAGTCTGGGTATGTTGCTCCGCAGTTTGGGCGACCAGAGCACCATCGTCTTCCTGAACTATCGTGATAGCGTAGAGCGTACCAATAAGTATCTGGTGGAGCAGGGCTTCTCTACCTCTTTCTTCCATGGCGGTCTGGAGCAGAAGGAGCGCGAGGCTTCCCTCTATCGTTTCAGCAACGGTAGTGCCAATATCCTGGTGAGCACCGATCTCGCATCACGTGGTCTCGATATCCCAGACATAGATAACATCATCCATTACCACATGCCGGAAAGCGAAGATGGCTATATCCATCGTGTGGGTCGTACTGCAAGATGGGAGGCGCAGGGCAGAGCTTTCTTCCTGTTGGGGCCTGAGGAGCACATTCCGGAATATGTTGATGCAGAGGTAGAGGATTACGAGATTCCTGCCGTAGAGGAGTTGCCGATGCCTGCAAAGCCAAAAATGGCTACCATATATATAGGTAAGGGAAAGAAGGATAAGATCAGCAAGGGCGATATCCTGGGCTTCCTTTGCAAGAAGGGCGGATTGAATTCGTCTGAAATCGGAAAGATTGATGTCAACGACCGCTATGCCTATGCAGCGATAGCCCGACCAAAGTTGAGAAGTGTGCTCAACAATGTAAAGGGTGAGAAAATTAAGGGCGTAAAGACCATCGTAGAAGAAGTGCGATGATTCTAATGTAGATAAAAGCCTCTTCTTGGAAATTATATCCAGAGGAGGCTTTTCTTGTTATAAATTGATATTTATGGCATAAATATGCGATAAATATGTTAAAAGCACTGACAAAATGAAAGATTTTTGCCCAAATCGCTAAAAATGTGCAGGAAAATTTGGTAGATTCAAATAAAATATGTAATTTCGCATCCGTAAATCCATACATTAGGGTTGCTCAGTTGCCTAAATGGGTGGATTGCGCTTATACTGTTCCTGCTAACAGGAATAGCATAGTCAGAAAACTAAAATAATTAAACAAGATGAAGAAGTACAATTTTAACGCAGGTCCATCAATGCTTCCACGTGAAGTGATTGAGAACACAGCAAAGCAGATTTTGGATTTTAATGGTTCAGGTCTTTCATTGATGGAAATCAGCCACCGTGCTAAGGATTTCCAGCCAGTTGTTGATGAGGCTGTCTCCCTTTTCAAGGAGCTTCTTGACATTCCTGAGGGTTACTCCGTAATCTTCCTTGGTGGCGGTGCGTCGTTGCAGTTCATGCAGATTCCTGCCAACTTCCTCATCAAGAAGGCTGCCTACATTAATTCTGGTACTTGGGCTAAGAAGGCAATGAAAGAGGCAAAGCATTTTGGTGAGGTCGTGGAGATCGCATCATCGTCCGACGCCAATTACACTTTCTATCCTCAGGTTCCTAACGTTGTGCCAGCCGATTGTGATTATTTGCATCTCACAAGCAACAATACAATATATGGTACCGAACTCCGTGTAGATCCAGACGTGAACGTGCCTTTGGTTTCTGATATGTCATCAGATATCATGAGCCGTCCTGTGGATGTTTCCAAGTACACCGCCATCTATGCTGGTGCCCAGAAGAACCTCTCTATGGCTGGTGTTACCGTTATCATCGTCAAGGATGATATGCTCGGCAAGGCTCCTCGCGAGATTCCTACCATGCTCGACTATCGTACTCACGTAGAGAAGGGTAGTATGTTCAATACTCCTCCTGTAGTTCCTATCTATACTTTGATGGAGAACCTCCGCTGGTTGAAAGCAAATGGTGGTGTAGAGTCTGCTGACAAGCGAGCTCACGAGCGTGCAGAGGTCCTCTATGCAGAGATTGACCGCAACAAGCTCTTCAAGGGTACCGTGGAAGAGGCATCCCGCTCATTGATGAACATCTGCTTCGTGATGAACGATGAGTACAAGGAGCTGGAGAAGCCATTCCTTGATTTTGCTACAGAGCGTGGCATGGTTGGTGTCAAGGGTCACCGTTCTGTAGGTGGTTTCCGTGCCAGCTGCTACAATGCACAGACCATGGAGGGTGTTCAGGCACTCGTCAAGGCTATGCAGGATTTTGAAGCTAAGTATTAACATTGAACTTTGAACATTGAACTTTGAACTTTATGATTACTCCAAAGATTATATATCTATGTGTAATCTGGAAATATTGAAAAAGCAAATCATAAAGTTCAAAGTTCAAAGCTCAAAGTTCCAAGTAAAATCGCAATATGAAAGTATTAGTTGCAACAGAAAAGCCATTCGCAGCAGCTGCTGTCGAGGGCATTAAGAAAGAAATAGAGGGAGCAGGCAACGAGTTGGTACTGCTCGAAAAATATACAGAGAAGGCTCAGCTTCTCGATGCCGTGAAGGATGTGGATGCGATGATTATCCGTTCTGACAAGGCTGATGCCGAGGTGCTCGACACTGCCAAGAACCTCAAGATCATCGTTCGCGCCGGTGCTGGTTATGATAATATCGACCTGGCTGCTGCTACTGCTCACAACGTAGTAGCTGAGAATACTCCTGGTCAGAATTCTAACGCTGTAGCCGAGTTGGTATTCGGCTTGCTGGTATTTGCCGTCCGTAATTTCTACAATGGCAAGGCTGGCTGTGAGCTGAAGGGTAAGAAGTTGGGTATCCTGGCATTTGGTAACGTGGGTCGCAATGTAGCTCGCATCGCCAAGGGCTTCGGCATGAATGTGTCTGCTTATGATGCCTTCTGCCCTGCAGATGTCATCGAGGCTGCAGGTGTTCATGCCGTGAAGTCTCAGGATGAGTTGTTCCAGACTTGCGATATCGTATCTCTTCATATCCCTGCTACTCCAGAGACTATCAAGAGCATCGATTACAAGACAGTGAACCAGTTGCCTAAGGGTGGTATTCTTATCAATACAGCCCGTAAGGAGGTCATCAATGAGCCTGAGCTCCTGAAGCTTCTTGCTGAGCGTGAGGATTTGAAGTTCATCACCGACATCAAGCCAGATGCTGATGCAGACTTCGCCAAGTTCGAGGGCCGCTACTTCTCAACCCCTAAGAAGATGGGTGCGCAGACAGCCGAGGCTAACATCAATGCTGGTATCGCAGCTGCCAAGCAGATCAATGCATTCTTTGCAGATGGCTGCACCAAGTTCCAGGTAAATAAGTAATAATAACATTGAACTTTGAGATTTGAACTTTGAACTTTATGATTACTGATAATCGTATAGTTTTTGTTCGAGTCTCAAAGTTTTGTGGTTTTTGGTTATGTTAGAAAGAAAAATCGTAGAGAATGATATTTATGTTTTATCTAAGGCTTTCGCTTTACGAATAGTTAAGTTATATAAGTTTCTTACTGAACAAAAACATGAATTTATTATTTCTAAGCAGCTGTTACGAAGTGGTACTAGCATTGGAGCCAATGTACATGAAGCTAAGAATGCGCAATCTCGTCCGGATTTCTCTTTTAAAATGAATATTTCATTAAAAGAAGCATCTGAAAGTAGTTATTGGTTGGATTTATTATATGATGCAGAATACATTAATAAAGAAGCTTATGATTCTATATCTGATGATTGTGAACATCTACAAGCTGTTTTGATTAAAATTGTAAAATCTACCAAGCATCAATAAAGCTAATCATAAAGTTCAAAGTTCAAAATTCAAAGTTCAAAGTAAATTATAACATTATGGCAATAGTAAAACCTTTCAAGGGCATTCGCCCTCCAAAAGATTTAGTAGAGCAAGTTGAGTCTCGTCCATACGATGTCCTCGATTCTGAGGAAGCTCGTGCCGAGGCTGGCGATAACGAGAAAAGCCTTTATCATATCATTAAACCTGAAATCAACTTCGAACCAGGTACATCTGAATATGATCCTCGCGTCTATGAAAGCGCTGCAGAGAACTTCAGGAAGTTCCAGGAGAACGGCTGGTTGAAGCAGGATGATAAAGAACAGTATTATATCTATGCACAGACCATGAATGGCAAGACACAGTATGGTCTTGTTGTGGGTGCATACGTAAATGATTATATGACGGGTGTCATCAAGAAGCATGAGCTTACCCGCCGTGATAAGGAAGAGGACCGTATGAAGCACGTTCGTGTCTGCAATGCAAACATCGAACCTGTCTTCTTTGCTTATCCTGATAATTCTGTGCTCAATGAGATTCTGATGCGTTATGCAGCAACAGAGCCTGAGTATGATTTCATCGCTCCGATTGATGGCTTCCGTCACCAGTTCTGGATTGTAAGCGATGACAAGGATATCGAAACCATCACCGCTGAATTTGCCAAGATGCCTAGCCTCTATATCGCCGATGGTCATCACCGTTCTGCTGCTGCAGCATTGGTAGGCGCAGAGAAGGCGAAGCAGAATCCTAACCATACAGGTAAGGAGGAATACAACTATTTTATGGCTGTCTGCTTCCAGGCTAGCCAGCTTACCATTCTTGATTACAACCGTGTTGTAAAGGATCTGAATGGTCTGACATCAGAACAGTTCCTCGATGCTCTTACCAAGAACTTCGAAGTTATTGAGATTGATGCGATTAATGTGAATGTATCAGGCGATGAGGAGGGTATCCCATGCTATGAGAAGATTGCCATTGATGAAGCAATCGAGCAGTTCGGTTTGGATATTCTGAAGCCAGCCGCTCTCCATTCTTTCCTCGTGTATCTCGACGGTAAGTGGTATGGCTTATTTGCCAAGCCAGGAACCTATGATGATGAGGATCCTATCGGCGTGCTCGATGTAGATATCTCTTCCCGTCTGATTTTGGATGATATTCTGGGCATCAAGGATTTGCGTTCTGATAAGCGTATCGACTTCGTGGGCGGTCTTCGCGGACTCGGCGAGTTGAAGCGTCGTGTAGATAGTGGCGAGATGAAGATGGCATTGGCCTTGCATCCAGTTACTATGCAGCAGATTATGGACATCGCTGACAGTGGCAAGATTATGCCTCCTAAGGCAACCTGGTTTGAGCCAAAGTTGCGCAGCGGATTGATTATTCACAAACTTGACTAACTTTGAACTTTGAGCTTTGAACTTTATGTTATGTTTTCTGTTGTTTTAAACAAAAAGGGTAATCATAAAGTTCAAAGTTCCCAGTTCAAAGTTCAATGTAAAAATATGATTGACGAGTTTAAAACCATATCAGATACAGTAGGCGAGGGATATTACACCGAGAAAAGGAGTAAGTTTCTCGCCTTTGCTCACCACGTTACCACAGTTGACGAGGTGAAGGAGATTGTTGCCGGGTACCGTAAGAAATATTACGATGCCCGACATTGTTGTTATGCCTATATGTTGGGTCCGGAGCGCACGGAGTTTCGTGCCAATGATGATGGAGAGCCTTCTTCTACGGCAGGAAAACCGATACTGGGACAAATAACAAAGGCGGATTTGACGGATATCCTGATTGTCGTAATCCGCTATTTCGGAGGAGTCAAGCTGGGTACCAGCGGATTGATTGTTGCCTATCGTGAAGCAGCGATAGATGCCCTGGCGCATTGCGAGGAGGTAACGCAGCAGGTAGAGGAAATCGTAACCTATGATTTCACCTATCCGATGATGAATGATGTGATGAGGATAGTGAAAGAGATGAATCCGCGCATCGTGGATCAGACTTTCGACAATACTTGCAGCATCAAGTTATCTATCAGGAAGAGCGAGGCTGAGCAATTGCGTACCCGCCTGAAAAAACTTTCCTTCGAATAAAAGAAAACGAGGGTGTATCATAAGTCACAACGCACCCTTTTTTAGTTTTTTAAGAACGTAAGTCCCCCAGGCGTCCCGCCGGATTTGCAATCCGGCGTTAAAAAATGTCCTAACCTATTTAGGCTCTGCGGATTTGCAATCCG
>ENA-ORUG01000514-ORUG01000514.1-human-gut-metagenome-genome-assembly--contig:-NODE-514-length-44835-cov-68.378897_pt1 | contig 44835 bp, 30 predicted proteins | sample MGYA00242079_ERZ509207 | MGnify/ENA primary metagenome ERZ509207 (study PRJEB26280, sample SAMEA2338780) | human gut metagenome | biome: human gut; feature: human-associated habitat; material: faeces...
TTTACATCTATTTTTACATTCTAAAACCACCTTTCAAAGGGTGGGAAACTTCAGTTCCTTATTATATATGATAGAGTTAAGATAACTCTATCATATATTCAAATGTGGAAGCTTATTACAGCTGAGCCAACTCTACAACCTTATCTACTGCAGCGCTCAAGCCGTCCTTGTTCTTACCGCCAGCCTGAGCATAGTGAGGCTGACCGCCACCACCGCCCTGAATCAACTTGGCAGCTTCGCGAATCATCTTACCAGCGTTCAAACCGTGATCCTTTACCATATCATCGCTGAACATCACGCTGAGCATAGGCTTGTCGTTATAAACAGAACCTACCACGCAGATCATGTTCTCTGGCAATGCCTCGCGAACCTTGAATACCAAATCCTTGGCAGCTGCTGGCTCCATTGGTAATACGGCTGTAACAACCTTCACACCATTGATTTCTTTTGCATTCTCTACAAGCTTATCCTTGGCACGCTCTACAGCCTGAGCCTGGAACTTCTCAACATCCTTCTTCAAGGCATCGTGCTCGTCGATGTACTTTCTGATGACACCTTCGAGATCCTTGGCGTTGTTGAACAAGCCCTTCAAGGCTACGATGGTATCCTGCAAACCGTAGATAGCCTCCTCGCAAGCCTTGCCAGTCAAAGCCTCGATACGGCGGATGCCGGCTGCTACGCTGCTCTCAGAGATAATCTTGAAGAAACCAATCTTACCGGTGCTCTTGGCGTGAATACCACCACAGAACTCGGCAGATGGACCGAAGCGAACCACACGAACCTTGTCGCCATACTTCTCGCCGAAGAGGGCGATAGCGCCAAGCTCCTTAGCCTCCTCGATAGGAGTATCGCGGTGCTCATCTAATGGATAGTCGGCACGGATCATTTCGTTTACCATGTGCTCTACCTTGCGGAGCTCCTCTTCAGTTACCTTCTGGAAGTGAGAGAAGTCGAAACGCAAGGTGTCCTTATCTACATAAGAACCCTTCTGCTCTACGTGCTCGCCCAAAACCTGCTTCAAACAGTAGTCGAGCAAGTGGGTAGCTGTATGGTTGGCAGCGCTTCCCTCGCGGCTTTCGATATCAACGCAAGCCATGAAATCAGCGTTTACATCCTTTGGCAACTCCTTTACGATGTGGATGCTCTGGTTGTTCTCGCGCTTGGTGTCGATAACCTGGATGGTCTCATCCTCGCTAACGAGTACACCCTTGTCGCCAACCTGTCCACCCATCTCACCATAGAATGGAGTGTTGTCGAGTACCAACTCATAGAAGGTGTTCTTCTTCTGAGTCACCTTGCGGTAGCGCAAGATGTGGCACTCATATTCTGTATAGTCGTAACCCACGAAGTTCTGGTCGCCTTCCTTCAAAACCTCCCAGTCGCCGTTCTCTACGGCAGCAGCATTGCGGGCACGCTCTTTCTGCTTCTTCATCTCCTCGTCGAAGCCTGCAGCATCTACTGTGTAACCATTCTCACGGCAGATGAGCTCTGTAAGGTCGAGAGGGAAACCGTATGTATCGAAGAGGCGGAATGCACTTACGCCGTCGAGCTGAGTCTCGCCATGAGCCTTGAGTTCGTCCATATCGCCATTGAGGAGGTTGATACCCTTCTCCAAGGTGCGGAGGAATGAATCCTCTTCCTCTTTCATCACGCGGGTGATGAGCTCCTGCTGAGCTGGCAACTCTGGGAAGGCTGCACCCATCTGCTCTACCAATACATTGACGAGCTTGTACATGAATGCCTGCTTCTGGCCGAGGAATGTGTAAGCGTAACGTACGGCACGGCGCAAGATACGGCGGATTACGTAACCAGCCTTGGCATTGCTTGGCAACTGGCCGTCGGCGATAGAGAAGGCTACGGCACGGAGGTGGTCGGCGCAAACACGCATAGCGATGTCGATCTTCTCCTGCTCATCCTTACCCTCACCATTCTCACCAGTAGGAGTAGTGAAGCCATACTTCTTGCCAGAGATAGCCTCGATTTCCTTGATGATTGGCTGGAAGATATCTGTATCATAGTTAGAGTGCTTGTCCTGCAACATGCGAACCAAGCGCTCGAAGCCCATACCTGTATCGATAACGTGCATTGGGAGAGGTTCGAGAGAACCGTCAGCTTTGCGGTTGTACTGCATGAACACGATGTTCCAGATTTCGATGACCTGTGGGTTATCTTTGTTTACCAACTCACGGCCTGGCACCTGAGCCTTCTCCTCTGGAGTACGTGAATCCACGTGAATCTCAGAGCAAGGACCGCAAGGACCTGTATCGCCCATCTCCCAGAAGTTGTCGTGCTTGTTGCCATTGATGATGTGGTCGGCTGGCACGTGCTTAGCCCAGTAGCCCGCAGCCTCGTTGTCGCGTTCCAGACCTTCCTCCTTGCTACCCTCGAATACGGTAACGTAGAGGTCGGCAGGGTTGAGCTTCAAAACTCCAGTAAGATACTCCCAAGCCATATCGATGGCGCCTTCCTTGAAGTAGTCGCCAAAGCTCCAGTTACCGAGCATCTCGAACATGGTGTGGTGGTAAGTATCGTGACCTACCTCTTCGAGGTCGTTGTGCTTACCGCTTACACGGAGACATTTCTGAGTATCAACACGACGAACATCCTTGCCTGGGTCCTTTGTACCGAGGATGATGTCTTTCCACTGGTTCATACCAGCGTTTGTAAACATCAGCGTTGGGTCATCCTTGATAACCATAGGTGCTGATGGAACAATCTTGTGACCCTTACCTTCGAAGAATTTCTTGAAGGATTCGCGTACTTCATTAGCTGTCATCATATTATCTTTTATATTAATCTTTTTTAATTCTCAAATGCTGTTTCAGAGGCTGTATTTCTCCTCTGTTTTGATTATTTTTTGCCCTTAAGGGCATTTTCTTCCGAAAAACTTTGCAAAGATAAGAAGAATTGCTTAATTTTGCAACAAAATTAATTATTTTTGAAATTAAAGTTTGGAAAAATGGCTTTAAATACAGATAAAAACGTAAAATTGTACTATTCCATCAAGGAAGTGGCTGAGGAAGTGGGTGTAACGGAGTCAACTCTCCGTTATTGGGAAAAGGAGTTTCCTTTCCTCAGGCCTAAGGTGGGCGTGAACAAGGTGCGTCAATATTCTGACAAGGATATTGAGCAGGTGAAACTCATCTATAACCTGATCAAGGTGAAGGGATTCAAGATTGCTGCGGCACGTAAGTATCTGAGTCAAAACAGAACGGGTGCCGAGAAATCGTCTGACGTTCTCGACACCCTCATTTCTGTAAGAGATCAGCTCAAGGAACTCAAGAAACAGCTAGACGGACTGGTTTAATACTTTAAACTTGGAACATTGAGCTTTGAACTTTATGATTAGTAAAGTGTAGGGGATTACCAGCATTCTTCGCCGAAAACCTCGGCGATGGTAATCTTGCTGGCTTCTTTCTTGCTGAGCTGGTGGCTCCAGGTTACTCTGCCCTTGGTGGATGCACCTGGACCATAGTTCTTGCATTCACTGTACTCGGCAGTTTCTTCATTCTTCGGGTTGCGCCAGTTGTCCCAACCTGCAGGTGTGATGTGGCTGCCCATCTCGCAATTCATGAAGAGGGGCTTGGCGTATGGGCGCCAAGGACGACCCATATATACCTTATCAACTCATTGTTTTGTTTGTTTTTGTTTTAATGATTGTAGTTTATTTGGCTTGATGAAATTCTGGAGCCGGAAGCAGTAGGCTTCCAGCTCCAGATTTCAAATGATATCATCTTTGTTCTTTTTTGATGATGATACCATCTCTGTTCTTTTCAGATTATAAGATTCTCTGCACTTCCTGCAGATCCTCAATCGTCTTGAGCTTATCCATGATGATCTTCACTTCATCACGGTCATGAATACGAAGTTCGATGGTTCCGTCGAAGATACCGTTGTCGCTGCTGATGGTAAGCTTGTGGATGTTGAAGCCCAGCTGGTCGCTGATAATCTTGCTCACATCGAGGAGCATGCCCTTGCGGTCGATACCCTTGATTTCGATGGTTGCATCGAAGAGCATCTGCTTGTGCATATCCCACTTGGCATCCACGATGCGGTTGCCATAGCTTGATTTCAGCTTGGCAGCTACATTGCACGAACGCTTGTGAATCTCGATGCGGTTCTTGTTATCGATGAATCCCATCACGTCGTCGCCCGGAATGGCGTGGCAGCAGGAAGGGAAGATAAACTGATTGATGTTTTCTTCGGTCAGGATGAGCGGCTTCTTCTTGTTGAAGTCCTTGCCCACCACAAAGAGTTCCTGTGGCTTTACGATGCCGCCCGTTTCCTCCTTCTGCTTGTTCTTGCCCAGGAATGGAATGTAGTCGCGCCAGCTCGATGATTGCTTCTGCTTCTTGGGCTTGCCCTGCAGTTCATCGAGGTCTTTCTCTCCGAGCAGGATACAGTGTTCGCCCAGTGACTGGAAGAAGTTGTCGCGCTTCTGGATATTGTGGAGTTCGCAGAGCCTGTCCACTACCGAGTTGGTCATCTCCATATTGTTCTTCTGCAGCCATTCGGTGAGGATGCTCTCACCCTTTTTCTGCACTTCGCGGGAGTCACGTCGCAATATCGCCATGATCTTGCTCTTAGCCTTGGCTGTGCTTACGAAGTTCACCCATGCAGGCTGTACGTGCTGACTCTTGGAGGTAAGGATCTCTACCTGGTCGCCGCTGTTCAGCTTGTGGCTCAGAGGTACCAGCTTATGGTTTACCTTGGCTCCGATGCAGTGGCTGCCCAGGAAGGTATGTATCTGGAAGGCGAAGTCGAGTGCAGTACATCCGGCTGGCATCGTGATGATTTCTCCCTTCGGGGTGAAGACGAAGATTTCAGATGCATAGAGGTTGAGCTTGATAGCGTCGAGGAAGTCCATCGCATCAGGCTGCGGATCGTCCAGAATCTCCTTGATGGTGCTCAGCCAGTCGTTCAACTCGTTTTCATCCTCAGTATATTCGCCACCCTCCTTGTATTTCCAGTGGGCTGCAAATCCCTTTTCTGCCACCTCGTCCATGCGGTCGGAGCGGATCTGTACCTCTATCCAGCGTCCCTGCTTACTCATCAGGGTAACGTGGAGAGCCTGGTATCCGTTAGCTTTCGGATGGTTCAGCCAGTCGCGCAGACGGTCGGGATGGCTCTTGTATATCTTGCTGATGGCAACATAGACATTGAAGCATTCGTTCACCTCGTTGGTTCTGCTCTTTGGAGTCACGATGATGCGAACTGCAAGAATATCGTAGATTTCATCGAAAGAAACGTGCTTGTTCTGCATCTTGTTCCAGATGGAATAAGGGCTCTTGACACGTGCCTTGATCTTGTAATCCACACCCAGCTTATCCAGTTCCTCACGGATAGGAGCGGTGAATTGTGCAAAGAGGGTGTCGCGTTGCGATTCGGTATCTGCAAGCTTATGCTCAATGTTGGCATACTCCTGTGGATGGTCGTAGCGGAAGCTGAGGTTTTCCAGTTCGGTCTTGATTTTGTTAAGTCCGAGACGGTTGGCGAGTGGCGCATATATATATAAGGTCTCGCCTGCAATCTTGTATTGTTTGTTGGCTGGCTGCGATTCCAGGGTGCGCATATTGTGCAGTCGGTCGCAGATTTTGATGAGAATCACTCGGATGTCATCGCTCATGGTGAGCAACAACTTCTTGAAGTTTTCTGCCTGTGCAGAAGCCTGGTCTCCAAAGATGCCACCACTGATTTTTGTGAGTCCATCCACAATCTGTGCCACCTTGGCACCGAAGATGTTGGAGATGTCTTCTACCGTATAGTCTGTATCTTCTACCACATCATGGAGCAGTGCTGCGCAGATGCTGGTAGAACCCAATCCCATTTCCTCACAGGCAATCTGTGCCACGGCGATAGGGTGCATGATATACGGTTCGCCAGACAATCGGCGCACGCCCTTGTGCGCCTGACGGGCGAAGTTGAAGGCTTTTGTCACGATATCTACCTTCTTGCGGTGTCGCGAGCTGAGGTAGGTGTCGAGTAAATGCTGAAAGGCATCACCGATCAGTTTGTTGTCGGCCTGCTCTCTTTCTAGGTCTTTCAAGTTCTGGTCATCCATAGCTGTACCCTCCTATTTATAAAAAGATTAATGATGTATTACTGAAGCCCACGATCCTGGGCGTGGGCTTCAGTATATAGATTTTATTTCACTTTGATCTTCTTTCCGGCACGAATACTGTTGCCCGAAATCTTGTTCAGCTTCTTGAGCTTCTTCACGGTTGTTCCGTTGCGAGCAGCAATCTCCGAGAGTGTATCTCCGCTCTTGATGGTTATGCTCTTGCCTCTAGAGTTCTTTCTCTTGCCCTTCTTACTGCGGCTGTAGCGTGAAGACTTGCTTCGGCTGCTACGTGAAGATGATACGCTGCTGCGTGAACGGCTGCTGCGGGAGCGGCTGTAGTTTGGTTCATCGTCGTTGACTTCTACCACATCACGCTTCAGCAGAAGCTCATCAGCACGGTAACTGAAGATGGAATCCTTGTTGTCGATGAAGGCTCCGATGAGTGATTCCGGCAGACGTACAGGCATTGGCCTGTGACTGCCGTTGATGATGTCGCGGCGATACTGTGGGTTCAGGTTGCGAAGATGCTCGGCATCGATGTTGAGAACCTTGGCAATCTGCTCGATATGAACATCCTGATTCACTTCCACGGTGTCTGTCTTGGTTGGCAACTCAGTTACCATCGGACAGATGTTGTGGTCGCAGTAATAGTTCATAATATAGTTGGCTGCGATGAAAGCTGGTACATATCCACGTGTCTCCTTTGGCAGGTATGGATAAATCTTCCAGTAGTCAGTCTCGCCCTTGGCACGATGGATTGCCTTGTTTACCTTGGCTGGTCCGCAATTGTAGGCTGCGATAACGAGGTTCCAGTCGTCGAAGATCTTGTAGAGATCGCGCAGGTAGTGGGCTGCGGCATAAGATGCTTTCACTGGGTCGCGGCGCTCATCGTAGAGGGTATTCACCTCCAGACCGTAGCGCTTGCCTGTGCTCAGCATGAACTGCCAGAGACCTGTGGCTCCTACGCGGGAAACAGCCTTGGGGTTGAGTGCCGACTCGATAACCGGCAGATATTTCAGCTCCAGTGGCAGGTTGTATGCTTCCAATGCCTCTTCGAAGATAGGCATGTAGAAGTTGCTGGCACCCAGCATGAAGCTTACAGAGCGACGAAGTTTGCCGCTGTAGCGGTCGATGAACTTCTGTACTACCTCATTGTATGGCATTTCAATAAGTGTAGGGAGTCGCTTCAATCGGTCGATATATACCTGTGTTTCGAAAACTGGATTCACATCACGGTATTTGCAAGAGGTGTCGGCCATCATGTAAGCCTGTGTATTGTAGAGGTGAAGAAGGCTGTCGAGGTTGTCTTCCAAACCTTCAGGAACTTCGATTTCCTCCAGCTTACCGTCCTTGTCTGTTACGGTAATCACATCGTCCTTGTCTTCTGCATTGTCGTTTTGGGCTTGAATGCCCTGCCAGCTAAACAGCATCGCTGCTGCCATGATGATTATTTTCTTCATTATCTAATGTCTATTGTTTTCTATTTTAATTATATGCTTCTTTTTCGTTTAGTTTTCTGATGGTTACTTTTAGAATGTGAGTGAGCATTGCAGTCCGAGTGCGCCTGAACGCAGCGGGTTGTTGTATCTGCCGTTATTGAGCACGGCAGGCTCCACTCTGAGGCTGAGGTCGTCGGAGATGTCGAATTCTGAGAGCGATGCATCTACATATGCATCGATGACGGAGAAGGCATAGATGCCAATCATCACGAAGGTTCCCATATCTCTCCAGCGGCGGAATTTGTCTTTACGCTTACGGAAGATTTCCTTGTAGCGTTCTATGTTAGAGGCATCGATTGTGGCTCCCAAATGCAGAAACTGGTTGTAGCTCTGCGTGTTCGGGTCATCATCCATAATGTCGAGGTAGGCCTGCGAGTAGTCGTGATACATCTGGTTGTTCCAGGTGATGGCGTAAGCGCAGCCTACGAAACCACCATATATAATAGGTAGTTTCCAGTATTTGCGGTTGTAAATCTGTCCTGCTCCGGGCAAAATCAGTGCAAGCCACATGGCGCGCTTGGCATCTGGTCGCCAGGTAGCCCAATCGCGCTTCTTCTTCTGCATCGGCCTGAGCGAACTGTTGAGTTTAGCCAGACTCATGCTGTCCTTGGCTGTGATTGCAGAATCTACCGAAGTCTTTGCCGCTTCTGTCGCCATCCTTGCCGAGTCGGCAGCAGCGAAGTCAGGAACGGCTACTTCTGCCTTCGCCTTCTGTTTCTGAGCCGAAACTTGGAGCGAGGTTGCCAGCAGTAAAGCCGAAATGCAAATATGTGATAATCTTAAATTCACTTTTTTATTCTTCTATATCTTATTCGGAACAGATGAAGCTGTTCCTGTTTATCGAAATAATTTATTTCTTTCTATATAAAAAAAGATTTATTCCTGTTTCAGTTTATCGAAAACGTTCATGATGTGCTCCAGTTCCTCTTCATTGCTGAATGGGATGCTGATTTTTCCCTTGCCCTTGGCAGAGCAGGTGAATTGCACCTTGGTATTGAGGAATCTGGAGAGCTTTTCTCTAAGCATGGTGAATTCCTCGGGTATCTGTGTCTTGGCAGTGATGGTTTTCTTGCCGCTTTCCACGTCTTCACCGCTTTTCAGTCGCTGTACCATCTCTTCCACCTTTCTCACGGAGTAACCGTTCTTTTGGATTTCCTTGAAGAGCTTGATCTGAAGCGACGGACTGTCGAGTGCTAGGAGCGCTCTGCAATGTCCCATATCGATTTCTTTCTTCTGGAGTGCCATCTGCACCTGTGCCGGCAGCTTCAGAAGTCGGAGATAGTTGGCAATGGCAGCACGGCTTTTGCCCACACGCTCGGAAATTTTTTCCTGAGTCATTCCCTCGTTTTCCAGAAGATGTTCATATGCAAGTGCAATTTCTATGGCGTTGAGGTCCTGGCGCTGGATATTCTCCACGAGCGCCATCTCCATCACGTTTTCATCGCTGATGGTGCGGATGTAGGCAGGTATTGCCATGAGTCCAGCTAGTTGTGAAGCTCTCCATCGTCTTTCTCCCGCAATAATCTGGAATCGGTTTTCCGAAATCTGTCGCAGGGTGATAGGCTGGATAATGCCGATGGCACTGATGCTATCGGCGAGTTCGCGCAGCGCCTCTTCGTCAAACTCCCGTCGTGGCTGGTTCGGGTTTGCCTCGATCTGATCGAGAGGTATCTCGTTGATGGTGCTGCTGCCCTGAGTACGTACTCCCTCTGTCGAGATGAGGGCGTCGAGTCCGCGGCCCAGGGCGTTGTTTCTTATGCCGTTATTGAATTTCTTATGTACTGCCATTTTTGCTTTGAACTTTGAATTTTGAACATTGAACTTTCCTGATGGGTTCAATTTCCAAATCTTATCTATTCTTGTTGATAATTTCCTTTGCCAGTGCCAGGTGGTTCTTGGCACCATTTGATTCTGCATCGTAGAGAATGACTGGGAGACCGTGGCTCGGACTCTCGCTCAATTTCACGTTGCGCTGGATGACAGTCTTGAATACCAATTCCTGGAAGTGGCGCTTCACCTCGTCGTAAATCTGGTTGGCGAGTCGGAGGCGGCTGTCGTACATCGTCAGCAGGAAACCTTCTATTTCGAGCTTCGGATTCAGCTTGCTCTTGATGATCTTGATGGTGTTGAGCAGCTTGCTGATTCCTTCCAGTGCAAAGTATTCACACTGCACAGGGATGATCACGCTGTCTGCGGCGGTAAGCGAGTTCACTGTTATCAAACCCAACGATGGGGAACAGTCGATGAGAATATAATCGTATTCTTTGCGGATGGGATCGAGCAGTTTCTTGATTACTTTCTCGCGATTCTTTAGGTTGAGCATTTCTATCTCAGCTCCTACAAGATCGATGTGGCTCGGCACGATGTCGAGTCCGTCGATGTCGGTAGTGTAGATGGCATCACGCACATCTGCATGGCTGATGATGCACTCATAGAGTGAGCAATCTACCTCGCTGATGTCCACACCCAGACCGCTGGATGCGTTTGCCTGAGGGTCGGCATCGATGACGAGTACCGTTTTCTCCAGGGTAGCAAGCGATGCAGCCAGGTTGATGGTGGTTGTTGTCTTTCCGACGCCACCTTTCTGATTAGCTAATGCTATGATTTTTCCCATTTTTAAAGTCTATATAATAACCTGAAGTGTGCGCCTGCGAGTCTAATAATGGCTTTTGCGCACAGAATTTTTCGGCAAAGATACAAAAAATATGCGAGAAATATGTTTCTTTAAAGGTTTTTTCGTACTTTTGCACCAAAAAGAAAGATATTTTTATGGAAAATAAGAGACCTTTAGTGTTAATTTCAAATGATGATGGCTATCATGCCAATGGTATCAAGACCCTCGTGCGCTTTCTGAAAGACTGGTGCGACGTACTCGTTGTGGCTCCCGAAAGTGCCCGCTCCGGATTCGCCTGTGCCTTCTCGGCTACCACTCCGCTGCGACTGAAGCGCCGTCATAATATGGGCGAAGATGTGGAGGTTTGGTCGTGCAGCGGTACGCCGGTGGATTGTGTCAAACTGGCGCTCGACCAGTTCTACAAGGACCGTCGCCCTGATCTCGTAATCGGCGGTATCAACCATGGTGATAATTCCAGTGTGAACAATCACTATTCAGGTACGATGGGCGTAGCCAAGGAGGGATGTATGCAGCACATTCCTAGCATTGCCTTCAGCAGTTGCAACTATGATGAGAATGCCGATCTCTCGCCTTTGCGAGACGGTGTAGCCCGGGTGGTGAAGATGGTTCTGGAGAAGGGCTTGCCGAAATATACCTGCCTGAATGTCAACTTCCCGGCACAGCCTCCGTTCAAGGGCTTCAAGGCTTGCAGAATGGCACATGGCTCGTGGATCAACGAGGTGGAACATCGTACGCACCCTCATGGGTATGAATACTATTGGATGGTGGGCGATTATCGCAATGACGAACCGGATGCTGCGGATACAGATCAATGGGCGGTGAATCATGGCTATATTGCCATCACGCCGACCAAGATTGATATCACGGATTATGATTGGATCAAGAACTTTAATATTGAACTTTAATATTGAAAGTTCCAAGTTAAAGCATATCATAAAGTTCCAAGTTCAAAGTATCAAGTTCAAAGTATCATGAAGTATTATTTGATAGTAGGAGAGGCGAGTGGTGATCTGCATGCCAGTAGATTGATGCGTTCGCTAAAAAATGTTGACGAGTTCGCGGAATTTAGGTTCTTCGGTGGTGACTTGATGGCTGCCGAAGGTGGCACTCGTGTCAAGCATTACAAGGAACTTGCCTATATGGGCTTTGTTCCTGTGCTGATGCATCTGGGTACCATCTTTTCTAATATGAAAAGATGCAAGGAAGATATTGTGAAATGGAAACCGGATGTGGTAATCCTTGTAGATTATCCTGGATTTAATCTGAATATCGCTAAGTTCTTGAAAAAGAAGACTAATATTCCGGCGTACTATTATATCTCGCCTAAAATCTGGGCGTGGAAGGAATGGCGAATTCGAAGTATCAAGCGTGATATCGCCGAACTTTTCTCCATCCTGCCTTTCGAGGTGCCTTTCTTCGAGAAAAAGCACCGTTATCCTATCCATTATGTAGGTAATCCTACGGCAGAAGAGGTGAATGAGTTTCGGTCGGAATATCATCAGAATTTCGTGGAGTTTTGTGAAGAGAATAATCTGGACAGGCATCGCCCGATTATTGCTTTGCTTGCCGGAAGCCGTTTGCAGGAGATTAAGGATAATCTGCCTGCCATGATTGAGGTGGCAGAGCGGTTTGAGGATTACCAGATGGTGCTTGCAGGAGCTCCTTCCATCGAGGATTCTTATTATGAGAAGTTCCTGAAGAGTACGCCTGTCAAGATGGTGCGCAATAAGACCTATCCGCTCCTGAGTCACAGTACGGCGGCTTTGGTAACGAGTGGTACGGCTACTTTGGAGACGGCGCTGTTCGAGGTTCCGCAGGTGGTTTGCTATGAAACTCCATTGCCGCATCTGGTTCGCCTTGCGTTTAAGCATGTGATGTCGTGCAAGTATATTTCGCTGGTGAATCTGATTGCCGACAAGGAAGTGGTGCAGGAGATGTTTGCCGACCGTTTTCAGGTGGATGCCATCGCCGACCAGCTTTATCAGATTTTGCCAGGCAAGGAGGGCAGGGAGCGTATGCTTTCTGAATATCGTGAGGTGAGAGAGCGTCTGGGTAACCAGGTTGCTCCTGATGAGGCTGCTGCCATCATGTTCGATCTCTTGGTCAAGCGTCGTGAAATGCTGGTTAGACTTGCCAAGGAGAGAGCCGAAGCAGAAGCCAAGGCTGCTGCCGAAGCCGCCGAACGTGCCAGATTGAAAGCCCTGGCTGAAGCTGAAGCTGCAAAAAAGAAAGCGGAACAACAGGCTGAGGCCGTAAGAAGAAGAGCGGAAGAGGAAGCCGAAAAGGCAAGAAGGAAGGCGGAAGAGGCTAGAAGACTGGCAGATGAAGAAGCCGAAAGAGCCAGAAGGGCAGAAGAACAGCTTAATGAGTCGCAGCAGGAGGAATTGAAATAGCTGCTCTATGGGTACCGTTATAAATTAAAAAATCCAAGCTAGAATGAATCTGGCTTGGATTTTTTTCTTATTGTACTTTTTCAGAACGGAGTCTATCCGAAAAGCTGGATGGTGTAGAGATAAATCACGGCAGCTGGAATCGCCATAAGTGATGAATCGAAGCGGTCGAGCATTCCGCCATGGCCTGGCAGGATATTACCACTATCCTTTACTCCCAGGGTGCGCTTGAAGAGACTTTCTACCAAATCGCCCCAGGTTCCGAAAACTGCTACAACTACTCCTAAACCTACCCATCCGAGAATGCTGAGGCGGTGAGCCTCGCCATCGTTGGCAATGTAACCGATGATGATGGCTGCGATAATTACGAAGATACCACCACCGATGCTACCTTCCCAACTCTTCGCCGGACTGATGCGAGGAAACAGCTTATGCTTGCCGAAAAGTGAACCGCTGCAATAAGCACCCGTATCATTGGTCCAGAGGAAGATGAATACGCTCAGAGGCAAGAGCATGTCGTAATGAATCTGACCATCGAATGCTGAAGTCTCAAATGCCAACACGTTGATCATCGAGAATGGAAGGGCAATGTACATTTGCGAAAGCATGGTGTAAGCCCAGTCGTTGATGGCGTTCTTGTTAGCTGTATAGAGCCCTCCGATGAAGAGGTAGATGATGGTGAGCAAGTATGGTACGAATACCACGAAGTTGCCCACGATACCTGTGCGGAATCCAGCTACGGCAAGGAAGAAATATACTCCTGCCACGGTGGTAATGAATCGGTTGACGGTTACGTCTTCCTTTTGGTTCACCAGTCCGCAGTACTCCCAGATGCTTAGGCCTGTAATCAGGGCGAACAGGAATACCATTGCCCTAGGATTCAGGAAGCAAGATACCATACACACAACGAAGAGTACGCCTGTGATGGATCTAATTACTAGATTTTTTTGTTTCTCAGTCATGGTCTTGCTTTTTATTCGTTATTATTCTTGTTTCCAGAAGTTTTCTCGTACCCCTTCTCTGAAGCATCATCTGAAGTCTTTTCGGAACCCTTCTCTTCTGTATCCTCAGAAACCTTTGCGGGAGCTTTCTCTGAAGTATTCTCTTCAGCCTCCTCCTTCGAAGCTTTCTTTGCCTCTTCATGCTCCTTGATGGCTGCCTGAACCTCAGGCATATCCTTTACGGCATCATCAATCTTAGGCTGTTCGTCCTCCATGATTTCCTGAGAACGGCTCAGCCAAGGACGCTTGCCGAAGATGTGCTCCACGTCTTCGGCCATAATCACCTCTTTTTGAATCAGCAGCTCGGCAAGGGCGTTGTGACCCTCCTTGTGCTCCATCAGGATGTTCTTGGCACGGGTGTATTGCTCGTTCACCATCTGCAGAACCTCCTTGTCTATCTCGCGGGCTGTAGTCTCTGAGTATGGACGCTGGAATGAATACTCGTTCTGGTTGTAATAGCAGATATTTGGCAAAGTCTTGCTCATACCCAGATAAGCCACCATTCCATACGCACTCTTGGTCGCGCGTTCCAGATCGTTCATCGCGCCGGAAGAAATATGACCGGTGAAGAGTTCCTCGGCTGCACGTCCACCCATCAGCGAGCACATCTCATCGAGCATCTGCTCCTTGGTGGTAATCTGTCGCTCCTCAGGGAGATACCAGGCTGCTCCGAGTGCCTGACCACGAGGCACGATCGTAACCTTGATGAGTGGATTGGCATACTGACAGAACCAGGAAATGGTTGCATGGCCTGCCTCATGGAGTGCGATGCTTCGTTTCTCATCGGCAGTCATCACCTTGGTCTTCTTCTCCAGTCCGCCTACTATTCTATCTACGGCATCAAGGAAATCCTGCTTGCATACCGCCTTCTTGTCGTGACGGGCAGCAATGAGGGCTGCCTCGTTACATACATTTGCAATATCAGCACCCGAGAAGCCAGGGGTCTGGCGAGCCAGGAGGTCCACGTCCACAGTGTCATCTATCTTGATAGGCTTGAGGTGAACCAGGAAGATTGCCTTACGCTCGTTCAAGCCTGGGAGATCTACGTGGATTTCTCGGTCAAAACGGCCGGCACGGAGCAGGGCGCTGTCGAGCATATCTACACGGTTGGTAGCTGCCAGAATGATGACACCACTATTGGTACCGAAACCGTCCATCTCTGTAAGTAGGGCGTTGAGCGTGTTCTCTCGCTCGTCGTTTCCGCCCATTGCCGGGTTCTTGCTGCGGGCACGGCCCACAGCATCGATCTCATCGATGAAGATGATGCAAGGAGCCTTCTCCTTTGCCTGGCGGAAGAGGTCGCGTACGCGCGATGCACCCACGCCGACGAACATCTCTACGAAGTCTGAACCGCTCATGGAGAAGAATGGTACGCCAGCTTCGCCAGCTACAGCCTTTGCCAGGAGAGTCTTACCGGTTCCTGGAGGACCAACGAGCAATGCGCCCTTAGGAATCTTACCACCCAGATCGGTATATTTCTGCGGATTTTTGAGGAATTCCACGATTTCCTCTACTTCCTGCTTGGCACCTTCCTGTCCGGCAACATCCTTGAAGGTGATTCCCAGGGAATTTCCCTTCTCGTACATCTTTGCCTTACTCTTACCTACATTGAAGATGCCGCCGCCCATGTTGCTCATACCGCTTCCCATTCTGCCCGACATCCAGTAGATGAAGAGGAAGAAGAGGAGGAGAGGGGCAACGCTCATTACGAGATTCCAGAAATCATTGCTCTTCTGGTTATCGTAACTGAAGGAACGGATTTTCTTCTCCTTCACCATTTCGTTGGCGTAGCGATCTACCTCGTCGATCGATCCGAACTGTACCTTGACGTAAGGATTCGGTCCTACGCTCTGGGCGCTCATTTTATAGACATCTCTCGTATATTTCGGGTTGATATATATCTTGAGAGTACTTTCCGTCTTGTTGGCTACTACGCTCAGCACGTATCCCTTATCTACATATTGTTTGAATTCGGTATAGGTGGCTTCCTTGGCTGCGCTTCCGCCCAAGGCATCACCACCGCCACTGAAAAACAAAGCGATGAGGGCGATGAGGATAATGGTGTAGAGCCAATTCATGTTAAACCTAGGCATCTTCGGACCTTTTCCTCCGCCAGGATTATTGAAGTTGTTGCTTTGTTCCATTGTTATTGTTTATTTCTATTTGATGTATGCTCTTTTTTCTCTCTTGATGCGCTGTTTTAGTGCATCATCTTCCTTAATGCCGTTCTTGAAGCATCTGTAGAGTCTGCTGCCATGTTCGGCATTCTTGGGAATTAGTCGAGATTCGGAATATGGGTGAGCTTGGCGTCTGCCCAGAGATGCTCCAGGTCGTAATAGGCGCGTACCTCTGGCAGGAAGATGTGAACGAGAACATCCACAAAGTCCATAGCCACCCACTGATCGTTGCCCAGACCTGCCACATTCACCGGCTTTTCGCCAAGGTTCTTGCGGCACATATCGCCCACTGATTCTGCGATGGCTTCTACCTGTGTTGGTGATCCACCCTGGCAGATGATGAAATATTTGGCGATGGTGCCATCCATTTCACTGAGGTCGGCGATCACGATGTCTTGACCTTTTTTCTCCTGTATTCCTTCCTTAATAGTCTCTACGAGTTGTTTAACTGTGTTCATTTAATCTTTCTTTATTTTTTTATTTTCTTTATTTACTACCTTATTATATGTAATTATGGTACAAAGATACGCTAAATACCCGAAAAAGCCATAGAAAACAGAAAAAATTGAGATTTTTTAGAAAAAAGTGCCGAAAAATTTTGGTGATTCAAAAAAAAGTTGTACCTTTGCACCTGCAATTGAGAAACAATATGCTTGAGATTGCAATGATATTGGGATATGGTGTAATGGTAACACTACAGATTCTGGTCCTGTCATTCCTGGTTCGAGTCCGGGTATCCCAACTTCATCATTCAGGCATTCTTCTCTTTTAAGCAAAATTGGGATATGGTGTAATGGTAACACTACAGATTCTGGTCCTGTCATTCCTGGTTCGAGTCCGGGTATCCCAACTAGAGAGCATCTTTCATTTCGAAAGATGCTTTTTTCGTATATTTACCTTTTGGGGATTGGGGAGAACTTCGCTTTCTACTATCTTCTTCAAAAGAAAAGAGGGTGTGTCGTGGAATTATGACACACCCTCTTATTTGATTTCGATAAAATCTTTTACTTGTTCTCTGCATCAATAGCCTTGATTTTCTCTTTTACGAGCTTCAAGTCTTCTTTGAGCTTTTCTACCTTACGGTTCATTTCCTCTACCAGGCTATTACCCTTCTTGCTTGCTGCATTGAGGAAGCCGAGGTTGTTCTCGTAGGTTGTAATCTCAGCGCGCAGCTGATCGTAGCGGCGCAGCAGTCTGCCACGTTCGTTGTCTAATGCGTTGACACCTTTCTCGGCAACATTCTTGAGGTTGTTCTTGAAGTTGTGGATATGGCGCTTGGCATTGTTGGAACGTAAGGTCTTGTAGAGCTTGTCCATCACTTCGTGATACTCCTGGTAAACCTTGTCTTTCTCCTTGAATGGTACGTGACCTACAGCGTTGTACTCTGCGATGAGGTCCTGCATATTCTTCTGCAGGTGCTCGCCGGCATTCTCAACCAACTCGTTGAGCTTAGCGATGATCTCACGCTTCTTGTCCAGATTGGCATGCTCCTCGCTGCGTGCACCGGCATTCAGCTTGTTGCGTGCATCGAAGAACTTATTGCATGCGCCGAGGAATTCCTTCCAGAGCTGGTTGCCCTGCTTGCGAGGCACGTAGCCGATGTTTTTCCATTCTCTCTGCATCTGAATCAGCTTGTCACCGGTCTTCTTCCACTCAGTGCTATCTGCCAACTGCTTAGCCTTCTCCACGAGCTTCTGTTTCTTCTCGAGATTCTCTGCATACTGGCTCTTGATGTTCTTGAAGAATTCAGCCTTCTTGCTGAAGAATTCGTCGTTGGCGATTCGGAAGCGCTCGAAGATTTTCACGTTCATCTTCTGAGGAGCAAAGCCTATCTTCTTCCATTCACCTTGAATCTCGATGATAGCCTTGGTAGCATCCTCCCAATCGGAAGCCTGCTTCTTCTCCTTCAGATTGATAGCCTCAATCTTTTCGCAGAGGGCAGTCTTGTTGGCAAGATTCTCCTCCTCCTTGGCACGCAGATCCTCGAAGTGCTGCTGGTGCTTCTTGTTGATTACGGTGCTTGCGTTCTTGAAGCGGGTCCAGATTTCCTCGCGCAGCTCTTTTGCTACAGGACCGATTTCGCGGTATTCCTGATGCAGGTCTTGCAACTGGTGGAAGGCTGAGATTACATCTGGCTCTTCTGCGAGCTTCTCGGCAGCCTCACAGAGCTTGGTCTTTGCCTCAAGGTTTTTCTTGAAGTCGTATTCGCGAGCCTCGTTGTTGAGTTTCAGAAGGTCGTAGAACTGCTCCACGTAGAGCTGGTAGTTCTTCCATACCTCGTTTGCCTTGTCGGCAGGGATAGCCTTGATTTCCTTCCATTCCTGCTGTAGGGTCTTGAATTCCTGATATGATTTGTTGGCCTCTTCTGGCGAAGTGGTCATTGCTTTGATCTTTTCGATAATCTCAAGTTTCTTCGCAAGGTTTTCCTGCTTTTCCTCTTCCTGCTGAAGGAAGATCTTGGCTCTCTTTTCCTTGATAATCTGCATTTCGGCCTTGAAGGCTTCTTCTGTGTCATCTGGTAAGAGAACATACTTTTCAGGATCACCACCTGCTGCGAGATACTCTTTTGTCTGCGCATCTCTTTCTGCGAGATGAATCTTGTAGAAAATTGTCTTCAGCATATCAAGCTCCTCTTTGTTAGGAACTTCTGCACTATGAGCAATTTCTTTTACTCTTTCGAGTACTTCCTGCTTGGTGGCGTATGCCTTCTTGGCAGGATCCAGGGTGCTCTGCTGCAACAGAGCGTTTTCTTGAGAGTCCATCATGTCACTTTGTTTAGTTTATGATTCGAGTTTCTTTGGCCGGTAGTCGTCTCAGACGATTCGACCCACAAAAATATTTATTATATTAATTCTGCAAACTTAAACAAAAAAATCGAATATCTAGTCAAGATATTCGATTTTTTATACTTTTATAACAATAGAAGCCCTTTAGGGCTGTATTTTCCAGCTATAATTGTTCCAATGTTTATAACAGTCGCTTGTATCTCAGAAAGCCCCAGCTTAAGCCTGAGACGATGAACGAGAGCACCAGGGCGAAGGCGAATCCGTAAGGACTCTCTTCCATGCCGTTGATCAGGTTCATACCGAACAAGGATGAAATCAGCGTTGGCAACATCATGACGATACTGATACTGGTGAGGGTACGCATCGTGGTGTTCATATTGTTGTTGATGATGCTCGAGTAGGTATCCATCGTAGATTCCAGAATGTCGGAGTAGATACTGGTGGTTTCCCTAGCCTGCGTCATCTCGATGTTTACGTCCTCGATCAGGTCAGCATCCAGCTCATCCACCTGCAGCTTGAACTTCAGTTTAGAGAGTAGGGTTTCGTTGCCGCGGATAGAGGTGGTGAAGTAGGTGAGGGAGTCTTGCAGGCGGCTAAGGCCTATCAGGCTCTCGTTGTTCACGCCGTGGTCAAGATTTCTCTTGGCCTTCTCGATGAGCGAATTGATCTGTTTGAGTCGTTTCAGATACCATACGGCAGAAGAGAGGAAGAGTCGGAATATCATATCCACATAGTCGGTGAATCCTTCGCCGCGTTTCTGCTGATAGCTTACGAAGTCTATCATCATATTGGTTTCGTAGAAGCATACGGTAATGGTTACGTCGCGCTTGTGGATGATGCCTAGCGGCACTGTGGTATATGGGGTGCGGCTGCGTATTTCCTTGACGTAAGGGATACGGAGGATGATGAGCATCCAACCGTCGTCGTATTCGTAGCGGGCACGCTCATCGGTATCGCTGATATCCGAAAGGAAATAATCAGGGATCTTGAATTCTTCTTCCAGCAGTCGCTGGTCTTCATCGGTTGGACATGTTACCTGTACCCAACAGTTTGGCTGCCACTCATTGAGTGCAGTCAGATTCTTATCGATATTCCAGAAAGTCTTCATTGTTTGCTAATCTCCAAATAATAAAAGGTTTGGGTATGGAGATGAGCATAGGGTTGCGCCCTTCTTGTGGGCTTACGGTTGCTGAATCTCCACGCCTTACAATTCGTTATTGTTCTCCGCGTGATAATCGTCCATTTTGGTTGTTATTTAATGAAACATCTGCAAGCTTTTCTGTATTCTGTTCTTCGCAGTTTTACAGTTCTTGCCAAATCGCCTGCAAAGGTAATGATTTTAATTGAGAAAAGGAACAAAAAAGCCGAGAAATTTCTTTCTCGGCTTTCTTTTTTCATCTTTTTGTAATTTCTTGTTTCTTATTTAGCAGGAATCTCAGCCAGGAGCTGCTTCATCAGGTTCCAGAAAGGAGCTACGCAGCTAATCTGGCAGCGCTCGTTGGCTGTGTGAGGGCTGAGCAATGTAGGGCCGAATGATACTACATCGAGGTGAGGATACTTGCCCAGGATGATAGAGCACTCCAAACCTGCGTGAACAGCCTGTACTACGCCATCCTTGCCGTTCTGCTCCTTGTAAACCTTCAGTACATGTTCCAGGATGTCGCTCTTAGGGTTAGGGTTCCAGCCGCCGTAAGCGCCGCTGAACTCTACCTTCATGCCAGCCATGTTGAAGCAGCTCTCCATCATGGTAGCGAGATACATCTTGTAGTACTCGTGGCTGGAACGAGCCAGGATTTTGATGGCTGCCTTGCCGCCGCCAATCTCGATGATGGCGAGGTTAGAAGATGTCTCTACGATGCCTGGCATAGATGGAGCCATACGCAATACGCCGTCGTGGCAGGCATAGATGGCATCTACCAGGTTGTCCTGAATCTCTGCAGGAACCTCTGTAGCTGGAGTCTCTACGTTCTCGGTGAAGAATTCAATGTTCTCGGTGTTTTCGATGCCGTTGAACTCATCGCAGATCTCGTCCTTCCAGTCGGCTACCATGTCGTTCAGTGCCTCTACGTTCTCCTTTGGCAGGGTGAGTACTACCTGTGCCTGGAATGGGATGGCATTGCGCATGTTGCCGCCCTGCCATGAAGCCAGACGTGCATCGAGCTCAGAGATAGCCTCGCGTACGAAGCGAACCATGCACTTGTTGGCGTTGGCTCTGCCTTCATTGATCTCGATGCCGGAGTGACCGCCCTTCAATCCCTTCAGGGTAACCTTCACGGCTGCATCTTCCTTGTCTGTCTCTACCTCTTTATAGTCGAGTGTTGCTGTAATGTCGATACCGCCGGCGCTGCCGATTACGAACTCGCCCCATACCTCTGTATCGAGGTTCAGGAGGATGTCACCGTTCAATTCGCCTTCAGGAAGACCATTGGCACCAAACATACCTGTCTCCTCATCTGCAGTGATCAGACCCTCTACTGGTCCGTGCTGCAGGTCCTTAGCCTCCATCACAGCCATGATGGTAGCTACACCCAGGCCGTCGTCGCTACCTAAGGTGGTCTTATTGGCACGTACCCAGTCACCGTCGATGATGGTCTCGATTGGGTCGTTCTCGAAGTCGTGGTTGCTTTCAGGAGCCTTCTGAGGCACCATATCCATGTGTGCCTGCATGATAACACCCTTTCTGTTCTCCATGCCTGGAGTAGCAGGTTTGCGCATCACGATGTTTCCGGCAGCATCCTGGAAAGCCTCTACGCCAGCTTCCTTTGCCCAGTCGAGCAAATAAGCCTGAATTTTCTCCAAATGTCCTGATGGACGTGGAACTTGTGTCAACTTGTCGAAATTACGCCAGATTTCCACTGGACTAAGATTCTTAATGTCAGCCATAATATCTTTATTTAAATTGTTAATGTTCTATTTGTTTTTGAATGTTATGCTTCTTGTTCCTGTGTTCGAAAACATCGCTTATTTCTGAATTTGAAGCTTCTTCGTAAACGCTAGTGCTATCCATCCGTAGATGCCCAGCAGGATGACGAGCAGGGTCTGTACGGAGTGAACAATGAGCACGAAGTAGAGGGCGTCGTTCTGCTGGATGCCATAGAGAATAAGCATCGTCTTCACTGCGAAATGCCATGGACCCGCTCCATTGGGTGTAGGTACGATTACAGCTATGCTTCCCACGATGAAGGTCACCAGTCCGCACATCAGATTGAGATGGCTCGTAGATTCAAAGCACTGGAAGGTGAGATAATAGTGCAGGAAGTAGCTCAGCCAGATGCCCAGGGTGAAGGCGATGTAGAGCGGTACGTTTCTCACGCCCTTCAGCGAGATTACTCCCTGCCAGAGTCCGCTCAGCGTAGCTTTCACCTTATTATATATAGCCAGTTTCTTGAGCAGTATGTGAGCCAGGAAGAGTACGGCGATGCCGCAGATGGCGGTAACCAGGTATCCTGTGGCTGTGAAGTTGCCCAGGATGCTGTCCATGCTTGTGCCCGTCTTGTCGAAGAAGTTCAGGAAGACGGGAATCTGCATCAGGAACACCAGTCCTGTGATGAGTAGTACGAGCAGCGAGTCTATGGCTCTCTCGGTCACCACGGTACCCAGTGCTTTCGGAAACGAAACGCCGTCCCATCTCTTCAGTACGGCACATCTTGCAAATTCACCCGAGCGGGGAATGACGAGGCTCAGGGCATACGAGAGGAATATGGAGTTGATGCTTACGCTGCTGCGCGACTTTTCGCCGATGGGCTCCAGCGCCTGCTTCCATCTCCATCCTCTGAAGAGCTGTGCCGAGATACCGAAGGGAAACGACAGCAGCATCCAGGTCCAGCTCATCTTGTGGAGCAGTACCTCCTCCACCTGCTTGAAATCGAATCCGCGATACATCCAATAGAGGATGGCACCGCCCAGAAACAAGGAGAGTGCCACCTGCCAAATATTGTTTGCTATCTTTTTCTTTTCCATCATAGCTGCAAAGGTAACACTTTTATCGCTTATATGGCACTACTTTCGCATATTTTTAGCATAAATAAACGGTTAGACTCCTTTTTATTTCCTCTTTTTTATATAAAAGATGAAAAAAAAAGCATTCAAGGGGTGATTTCTCGAAAAATAATCGTATTTTTGCAAAATAAATATATCAATATCGTTTAGAACGTATGAAAGCTGTAAAGCCAAAGAAAAATCTAGGTCAGCACTTCCTTACTGACCTCAACATAGCCAAGCGCATCGCCGACACGGTGGATGCCTGCCCTGATATACCTGTTCTTGAAATTGGACCGGGTATGGGCGTTCTTACCCAATATCTCGTAGAGAAGCCTCGCCCGGTAAAGGCGGTGGAAATCGATTCTGAGTCGGTAGCATATCTCCACGAGAATTTCCCGGCACTGAAGGATAACATTATCGGAGAGGATTTCCTGAGGATGGATCTCAACCAGATATTCGATGGAAAGCAGTTCGTGCTCACGGGCAACTATCCATACGATATCTCTTCGCAGATTTTCTTCAAGATGCTCGATTACAAGGATCTCATTCCTTGCTGCACGGGTATGATTCAGCGAGAGGTGGCTTTGCGCATGGCTTCCGAGCCGGGCAACAAGGCGTATGGTATCCTCAGCGTACTCATCCAGGCATGGTATGATGTGGAGTATCTCTTCACCGTAGATGAGGGAGTGTTCAATCCACCGCCAAAGGTGAAGAGTGCCGTCATCCGCATGACCCGTAACGAGGTGACCGATCTGGGATGTGATGAGAAACTCTTCAAGCGACTGGTGAAGACCGTGTTCAACCAGCGCCGCAAGATGCTCCGAGTAAGCCTCAAACAGATGTTCCCGGGTGTAACCCCACGTGAGGATTTCTACACCACCGACATCATGACCAAGCGCCCTGAGCAGCTCAGCATCCAGCAGTTTGTGGAACTTACCAACTATGTAGGCGAAGAACTGAAACGATTGGAATTAATAAAATAATAAACAAAAAAATATATACAGACTATGATCGACGTAAAAGAAACTTTGAATTCTGCAGCAGAGCGTATGGAGATGGCTGCAATGTATCTCGCAGAAGAGCTCTCTCATATTCGTGCTGGTCGCGCCAACGTGGCTATCCTCGACGGCGTGCGTGTTAACAGCTATGGCAGCATGGTTCCATTGAACCAGGTGGCTACCGTAACCACTCCAGATGCCCGCACCATCGCCATCCGCCCTTGGGACAAGAAGGCTATCAAGGATATCGAGAAGGCTATCATGGACAGTGGCGTGGGTATTACACCAGAGAACAACGGTGAAATCGTACGCCTCGGAATCCCTCAGCCTACTGGTGAGCGCCGTAAGGAGCTGGTTAAGCAGTGCAACAAGATTGCGGAGCGTGCCAAGATTGAGGTTCGCAACGTGCGTCAGGAAATCAAGGAGAAGCTGAAGAAGGCTATCAAGGATGGTCTTTCAGAGGACTTGGAGAAGGATGCAGAGAATGATTTGCAGAAGCTTCACGACAAGTACATCAAGCAGCTCGAAGGTTTGATGGACGAGAAGGAAAAGGAAATCATGACTGTCTAGAAAGACGTCATGTTTATCAGACTTACATTATTAATATGTGATAATGAGAGGACTCGTTATTAAGAATACAGGCAGCTGGTACACCGTCAAGACTGACGATGGCCAGCTGATTGAAAGCAAAATCAAGGGCAATTTCCGATTGAAGGGCATCCGCAGCACCAATCCTGTGGCTGTGGGCGACTATGTGCAGCTCATCACCAACCAGGAGGGCACGGCGTTCATCTCTTCCATCGAAGACCGCCAGAACTATATCATCCGTAAATCACCCAACCTCAGCAAGCAGAGTCACATCCTTGCGGCTAATCTCGATCAGGCACTGCTTGTGGTTACCGTGAATTACCCTGAGACTTCCACCACCTTCATCGACCGATTCCTGGCTGGAGCCGAGGCATACAGAGTGCCCGTCATCATCGTGTTCAACAAGTGCGACCTTCTAACCGAAGAAGAGCTGCGCTACGAGAAAATGATGCGCACCCTCTATGAGACCATTGGTTACCAGTGTGTAGAGATTTCGGCTGCTACCGGTGAGGGCGTAGATGAGTTGCGTCCGCTCATCCGAGACAAGAAGTCGCTGCTCAGCGGCAACAGTGGCGTAGGCAAGTCAACCCTCATCAACCAGCTCATTCCGGATGCCGGACAGCGCACCGCCGAAATCAGCGAGGCGCATAACAGCGGTATGCATACCACCACCTTCAGCGAGATGCTGGAACTGCCGGAAGGGGGCTATCTCATTGATACTCCGGGCATCAAGGGCTTCGGTACCTTTGATATCGAGAAGGAGGAACTCACCAGCTATTTCAAGGAAATTTTCAAGTTTTCGCAGAACTGCAAGTTCTCCGACTGTACCCACACCCACGAACCGGGCTGTGCCGTCATCAAGGCTGTGGAGGAGCATTATATTGCTGCCAGCCGCTATCAGAGCTATCTCTCTATGCTCGAAGATAAGGACGAAAATAAGTATCGTGAGGCATTCTAGAAACCATGGTTTCCGGAGTGGATATAAAATAAGAATTATGGCAAAACAGGAACTGAAGGATTTTAAACAGCGCGTAGAGGAAGGCGAATTTGCACAGAGCGCCGAGATTTCTGCCAGTTATCTCGACGAAGACATCCTGATCATAGACAATGTCAAGGTGTTGCAGAATCCAGACCCCGTAAGATTGCAGATGAACATGATTGCATCCTGCTTGCGTGGCAGTCTGAAAGTAGAGTATAATGGCAATATCCTCTTGGTAGAGAAGGGCGATATCTTTATCTGTCCTTCCAACTCTACACTCGACATCGTGGAAGTGTCGGGCGATTTTGCGTGCACGGCGATGTGTGTGAGCAATCACGGCATGCTGAATATCCTTCGTTCTCATATTTCGGTATGGAATCGGGCGATGTATGTGAGCAAGGTGTCTGTGCTGAAGATGAACGAGTTGGATATGGTATTCTATGCCAAGTTCACCGATCTGGTGCGTCTATGCCTGGATCCATCGTTCAACGAGCGCACTTCGTGGAAGCCTTATCGCCGAGAGATTGTGGAGACGCTCTTGAAGAGTGCGCTCCTGGCGGTGAGCAACATGCTGCTGGAGGATATGCCGAAGGAAGAGCTGAATTCCAGTTCTAGCGAACTTTTCGACCAGTTCCTGGAGCTGTTGCAGCAGGCGGAGGTGAAGCATCAGCCGGTGGAGAATTTCGCCCGCAAACTCTGCATCACTCCGAAGTATCTCTCCATCATCTGCAAGCGCCATTCGGGCAAGACGGCGATAGAGTGGATTACGGAATATACGCTTGCCGACATCACTTATCTCCTCCGTTCCACCTCGAAGACCATCAAGGAGATTTCAGGCATTCTTGGTTTCTCCAACACTTCTTTCTTTGGCAAGTATGTGAGAGAGCATCTCCACATGTCGCCATTGAAATACCGCGAAAGTTTGAGGAAGAAATAGCGTTTTGCTATGTTATCTCAAAAAAAATGGCAACCGGAAATAATTCGGTTGCCATTTTTCTTTCTTACTTCTCTGGGAAGATTTCTGCCAGTTTCTTTGCCATACGCTCAGCGAGTACGGTGGTATATACTACCTTGCCCTCCGGGTTGATGAGGTACATGGTAGGAAGCCAGGAAATCTTGTAATCCTTGGAAATCTGGGTTTCCTTCCACTTCTTGAACTCGCTGTACTGCTCCCATTCCACACCGTTTGCCTGAGTGTAGTTGTCGAGCTTCTGCTTGTCGGTATCCATGGATACACCGATGAACTTGGCACGGGTGCCGTACTTTTGGAACATCTCCTTGACGGTAGGAATCTCTCTACGGCAATCAGGACACCAGGTAGCCCAGAAATCTAATACCGTCCATGTTCCCTTCTTGAGAGCAGGGAAGGCTGGGGCCTCTGTTCCTGCAGCCAGGAGATTCTTGGCATAGAGTACATCCACATCCTGTGGGTTCTGGGCTGTTGTTGCGCTGCCCTGAGCGCTGGCTCCGATGACAGATGCTGCCATGAGGAGCAAAGAGAATATTGCTTTTTTCATTTTTCTTTGTATTTAAAAACTGCTGCAAAGATACGGATATTTTTTTGAATTCGCTATCGGATGAAAGAAAAAATGCCGGGTGCATCTTGAAAAAGATGGGCCGGCATTGTTTTTATTAATTCTTCCGGCAAATAAGTAAAGGTTACTCTGAAGACTTTTTATGTAAAACCGATGCTGCAACGATAGTACTTACAAGGCGCAAAGACGTTACTGAGAGGTCGCTATGATAGTACTGACGAGGCGTAAAGCGGCTTGTAGTGCTTATTGCCTCACTATGGCACAACATTGCCCCTTACCAGGGCAATAACTTGCCATTGCCAGGCACAAAACGATACGTCGTGAGTTTTTTTATAAAAGCACCACTCTTCTTTTTACTCTTCACTCTTCACCAAATCGGCTGAAACCCCGATAAACACTGGAGGTGCGAGAGGTGAAGAGTGGTGAAGAGTGACGTAATCTCTTCATCCGTGCAAGTTTCTAAGCTACAGATATTTATGACCTTTCTGTGAAGAGTGAAGAGTATTTTTGAAAGTGGCTTGCTATTGCGACGGATTGCAAATCCGCCGGAACGCCTGGCGGGGGGGGCAAATCCGCCGGGATTTGAATGATGCAAGGTATAAATGCGGAGCCGCTTACGACTTCAAAAAAAGGGTGCGTCATAAATCCATGACGCACCCTTCTCATGTAAAACTATAAACTATCAACAAATATTATTTCACGCTCCACTCGAAGAGACCGCAGGAATGAGTTTCTGGCTGCTTCAGCTCGAGCTTTACAGCCTTGGTCTTCACTGGGTCGAAATTCACGATGCAGGCTACACCACGCTTGCATGGATAAGCATCGGCTCCTGGAACTTCCTTCCAGTTGCCTGCCTCGTCCTGATAGTAGAGCTTCCAGCTGTCTGGCACCTTGCAACCGCCCCATGGCTGGTCGTCGTACCAATATACGGTACTGGTCTTGATCTCCTTGCTCTCAGGGAAGGTGTAGGTAATCCACTCTGTAGTGTTCTTCTTAGGCCACCAGTGGATGTATGGGATAGAACGGTCGTTCTCATCGGCAGGAACCAGTCCGTCGGTAATGCTGCTCTTGGCTGGCACTGGAGAAGAGAATTCTACCTTAGCCTGTGCGGCGAGAGTTGCAGGAGCTGATGGCTTTGCTGCCTTGACATCCTGTGGCAACCATACCTTCATGTTGCCGTTGCCACGATGAGCCCAGGCGAAATATGGGATTAGGGTCAGTGTCTGGTCCTTGGTGCTCAGTTTGCCGCTCTTGTCGTAGGCGAGGGTCTGCACGTTCTCGGTCAAGGTCTCCATATTCTGACCCTTGTAGAGTGTCAATACATTCTTATATTTAGGATCGATGAAACCATCGTACGAGAGCTTGCCCTCAGCGAACTGAGGTTCGCGGTTCTCCAGGATGCTCATGATGTCGAAGCCCTGGTTGTCTGGCCACTCTGCGCAAAATACGATAGGACCACGCTCGATGCTGATGCAGCCACGGTCTGCCTCTACCTTGTTGTTGGCACGTACGGTGCGTGCCTCCATATCGAAGTGAACGCGAACCACATCGCCCTTCTTCCACTTACGGTTGATGGTATAATAGCCATCCTCTGTTACCTTAGCCTCTACCTTCTTGCCGTTTACGGTGATGGTATAGCCCAGACGCTTTCCGTCGCTGTAGTAGTAGAGATCAGATGGAACTGGCTGTCCCTTTACCCATCCAGGGATGCGGATCTTCATGCCAAACTGACCGGCCTTGTTGTCATCCACCTTGATGGCGATATCTCCGTTCCAAGGATACTGTGTATCCTGACTCAGGGAAACCTTCTTGCCGGCTACTTTCAGAGAAGAAGAGTTGCTGAGGAAGAGGTTGACATATACATTCTTATCCTTTACGGCATATACATAGCCTGGGAGGGATGGCAGGAAGCGGCAGATGTTGCTTGGGCAGCAGGCACAGCCGAACCAAGCCTGGCGCTGATGCTGACCCATACTCTCCAATGGGTTAGGGTAGAAGAAGCCGCCGCCGTCCATGCTCACACCACTGATGAGACCATTGTAGAGGGTACGCTCCAATACATCGTAATACTTACTCTCGCCATGGAGAAGGAAGAGACGGTAGTTGACATAAACATTGCCGATAGCTGCGCAGGTTTCGCAGTAGGCACTCATGTTAGGAAGCTCGTAGTTTTTGCCGAAAGCCTCACCGTTGTTAGTAGCTCCGATACCTCCGGTGATGTAGAGCTTCTTGCTCACGATGTTGTCCCAGATGCGGTCGATGGCGTGGATATAGGCGGTATCGCCGGTGAGGGCAGCTACATCTGCCATACCAGCATACATATAGGTGGCACGAACGGCATGACCTACAGCCTCGTCCTGTTCCAAAACCGGTTTGTGGCTCTGAGAATATTCCTGTTTGATAGATGTCTTTCCACGGTAGTCGAGGAAGAACTTAGCCTCTTCGAGATATTTCTTGTTGCCTGTAGCGAGATAGAGCTTGCAGAGCGCCATTTCGGCAATCTGATGTCCCGGTACCACGCAAGCCTGTCCTGGGTTAGGACCTACCTCCTTAACCACGCAGTCGGCATAGCGGATGGCGATATCGAGGAACTTGCGGCTACCTGTAGCCTGCCAGTGAGCCACGGCACCCTCCACCATGTGACCGAGGTTGTAGAGCTCATGGCTCAAGTCTTCCTCCATGCTCCAGCGCTTGTCGCCTGCCCAGAAGTGAGGATGCTTCGGGTTCTGTGTACGGGCGGTATAGAGATATCCGTCAGCCTCCTGAGCCGGAGCGATGATGTCGAGCACACTGTCGATATACGCCTTGAGTTTCTTGTCAGGGTAGGTCTGGAGCACGTAGCTGGCACCTTCGATGGTCTTGTATGGGTCGGTATCGTCGAAGCTGTAAGGCATCAACTTGCCCACATCGTAACTATCGCTAGGATGTGCAGCGCGCTCAAAGTTCTTGTATCTGCCCTCTGATTCGCACTTGCTGAAAGCCAGCGGGATGGTTACCTTGCGAGAGGTCTCGATACGCTGTCCCCAGAACGTGTTGTTCCAAACCTTTACTGATGTGAAAGGCACCGGAGTGATAGGATAACCACCCGAGCTCTTGTTCACCTTCTGTGCCGAAGCAGGCATCAATGCCAATGCTGCCAAGGCTGATGTCATCAAAATTTTCTTCATGTATTGCTAGTTTATTTTGTTTATTTGTTGTAAGGGATGTATTCATCCCAAAGTTTCAATGAGTGCAGATAGCCTGAGAAAGGCCATGCCTCTTCGGCATTCTTGCCCAGAAGCATAAACTGCGATGGCTTGACGAGGAGCTGGATATCCTTCTGGCTGATGAGCTTGTCGTTGATGTAGATGCTCTCGATTCTGCCATCGAAGCAGACATATACGTGCTGCCACTTGCCTTCCAGGGTCTTCATCTCCTTGTAGCCGGCATCCTCATACCATCCGTAGTGGTTCATCACACCGCAGCGTGGTTCGGTGCCGTTTACCAGCATCAGCTTCTCCAGTTCATCGTGAGAAGAGGTGAAATCGGCTACGCATTCATTCTCGGCAATCTCCGGATTCAGAATCCATGCCTCGATGGTGTATGGAGCGTTGTCGCGGATAGTAGCTGGGAGCATGAAGTTGCTTCTGTAACTCTCCTTGCCGGTAAAGGCGAATGCCTTCTTGCCCTCTATGGTCTTGATGATGGCTACTGTATCGTACTGTGTCTCAAACTCGCCCTTGAGGTGAACGTCCAGCGGGCTGCCGTTCTTGATGTAAGGCACAGTATCGCCCTCGTTGTAGTAGTCAGCGCTGATATCTACCACCAGTCCCTGACAGTTCTTGTCGGCTACTGCCTCACGCACGATGCTGCTCTGGGCATCGAAAGCCTTTTCTGCCGCCTCCTGTTCCCAGTTATAATAACGGAGATTGGTGAGTGTAAATTGCTTTTCGCCTGCACTAATTTCCAGTTTTCCTTCAGAAAGATTCAGTCGAGGATCGTTTTCATCTATCTGATGCCAGCTTCCGTTGTCGAAAACCTGGGCGGTGAGGGTATGCTTGCGTGTCTTGCCGAGCTGCGGATGAGTCATCACCAGCTGGGCACCTGGTTGCAGGGTGATGGCATCTTTGCCAGCCATGCGCTCTCTGAGGGCGGTGCCCTGAAGGAGCGAGAACTTGCCGGCAAGCATTCCCTCGTTGTTATGCCAGGTTGTACCATCGAAATCAGCTGCAGTCAGGCCTAGCCACTGCTGTGGGGCTGAATCTTCTACGGAACCGTAAACCTTGATGTTCCAGATGGCGCCACCGAAACCATTCTTCTGTCCGCCGGTATAGGTGAGGCGGATGTACTGCGCCTTGGCATTTCCGAAATCTACCATCGGCGAACCAGCCAGACGGTTCTGTCGCTTGTCGGAGAAGGTCTGCCAGTGCTTGCCGTCATTCGAAGTCTCGATGAGATACTGATAGAACTGTGTTCCGTATTCAAACTGAGTCCAGATGCTCTTGATGCTCTGCTTCTTGCCCAGGTCGAGCTGGATCCAGGCTGGTCCGGTGGTGCGAGGGCGCCAGAGTGTGCCGTTGTTGTCATCAACCGCATATTCCGGACGGAAATCGTTGTCGTAATAAGAGGAAGCTGTAACCTTGGCGCCGAATGCGAGGTTCTTTGCTACCTTCATCTCCGGTTTCAGATCGAGACCTTCGTGGGTTGGAATGACCTCCTTGATGGTACCGTCTGCATTGAATTCGAGTTTGTCGATTGCCACCTGACGATGGAATCCACGGTTGGAATGCGGATTGTCGTGGCGATGATATACGATGTAGTAGTTGTCGCCTTCCTGCAGCACGCTGTTGTGTCCCGGACCATGAACGGTTCCGTCGGCATTGGTCTTGAGGATAGTGCCGTGGTAGGTGTAAGGACCGAGCGGACTCTTGGCTGTGGCGTAATCCACACGATAGCTGGCATCCTCGCAATGCTCGCAGGAGTAAAGGAAGTAGTAGATACCGTTGCGCTTGAAGACGAAAGGAGCTTCGAAGAAGTGAGTAACCTCGGTATTCGGGATGAGCTTGGTTTCGCTGAATGATTTCATGTCAGGATTCAGCTTGCCTGCTCCGCAACCGAAGCCCTTGTAGATGCCCCAGGTGCCCCAATACATATAGACCGAACCATCATCATCTCGGAAGGTCTGACCATCCAGGGTGATGGCATTCTTTACGAATCTATCTGGTACGAGCACGGCTTCGCTCTCGCCCAGCACATTCTTCCAAGGACCGCGAGGTGTATCGCCCACACCCAGATGAAGCTTGCAAGGCTGGCAGTAGAGGTAGTAATACTTGCCGTCGGCTTCGTTCTGCATTACATCCGGTGCCCAGATCCAGTGGCTGTCCGGCCAGTTCATCGGCATCAGGGTCCAGTTCTTGAAATCCTTGCTACACCAGAGCTGTGCCGGTCCGAAACCGGCTCCGCTACCATCGGTAGTAGCATATATATAATAGGTGTCACCAAACTTCTTGATGGTTGGGTCGGCAAAATAACCAGGCAGGATAGGGTTGCCGGCTCCCGGAGTGTTGTAAGCAGCTTTCTGGGCAGCCCCCGTTTGAGGTACTGCCGCAGCTGCTGTTACGAATAGTGTTACAATTATATTTTTACTAACCATATGAACTTCTTTTTTTCTAAATGCTTTTTTATTTCTTGATAACCTTGATGACGAATCCACCGCCCGAAGCAAGATGGATTTTCATTTCAGAATTTTGATGGATGTCGTATTTCTCTATCTTGTAATCCTCGGCATCGTGGTTGGCATTGATGCCATCCTTCAATACGATTGCTTCGTAATCTCCATCCGCGAGGAAATCAAACTTCAGGGTGAGCGTGCGCTCATCCCAGTTGTTCTGACCGCCAACATACCAGTCGTTGCCCTTCTTTCTGGCGGTAACGATATACTTTCCGATTTCGCCTTGTGGCACGATGGTCTTGTCGAAAACTACAGGCAATGAAGCAATGTATCGGGTGTATGGCTCATCCGCCTCATAGTTGGTAGGAGTGTCGGCGAGCATCGTAAACGGACTGTCCTGTACGATGTAGCAGGCAGCCTGGTGGCAGCGGGTACCCATCGAAATCGGTTTGGTATAGATAGCCTTCCAGTTGTCGCGGGTTCCGTTTCTCATCGCTCCCGGTGTGAAATCCACCTGTCCTGCCATCATTCGGATGTATGGGAAGGTGACGTCGTAGAGCGGCATATCATTCTTGGCTTCCGTCCAGCGGCACTCTTCCATACCGAAAACACTCTCGTAGTTGAGGATGTTGGGGTAGGTGCGGTTCAAGCCGTGTGGCTTGTAGATGCCGTGCAGGTCGAGGATGAGATGATGCTTGGCGGTGCAGGCAGCCAGACGTTCTACCATTTCGATGGCGGTCTGGTCGTCGCGGTCCATGAAATCCACCTTGAATCCCTTGATGCCCATATCAGCATAGGTCTTGCAGATGGTTTCCAGATTCTCGTCCATCACGTTGAAGACTGCCCAGAGCACGATATCCACGCCCTTGCTCTTACCATATTCTATGAGCTTAGGCAACTGGATATCGTCTATTGGTTTCAGAATACTTCCCTCTTTCGAGTTGTACCATCCCTCATCGAGGACGATGTATTCCAAACCATGATTATGAGCAAAATCTATATAATACTTGTAAGTTTCGAAATTGATGCCCGCCTTGAAGTCCACACCTTTCAGATTCCAGTCGTTCCACCAGTCCCAAGCTACCTTTCCCGGTTTGATCCAGGAAGTATCGCCAATCTTGTTGGGAGCAGCCAGGGCATACACCAGATTGTTGGTCGGCATCTGTGTATCGTGTTCTGTGATGGCGAAGATGCGCCAAGGATAGCTTCTCTTGCCAGAACTTATGGCGATGTAATCGTTGGCACTCTTCACATAGCTCATGTGTCTCCATGGATAGTAGGCCATTTCCTTAGGGTAGGGAGCGAAGGCGGCTCTCAGGATTCCTTTCTCTTGATCCTGTTTGCTGCCGTTAGCCTTCAGCCACATACCCGGATAGTTCTGCAGATCACTCTCCAGGATGGTGACCTTTGCTTTGCCGCAATCTATGGTTGCTGGCAGGAAGGCTAAATCCTGCTTGGCGGTATCGAGCCGAGTCTCGTGATAGATATTCTGGAAAGCCATGGCAAAAGGCTTTTCGGGAGTCGTAGTGTATGGCAACCATGCCTTCTTGTCCTTGCCAAACTGGTAGGCGGCGGTTTCATTCAGAATGATGGTCTTGCCTTTTCGCTGGGTATAGAAGCGGTAAGCCACTCCCTCATCATAAGCTCGGAGAATAATGCCGAAACCATTCTTCAGTTTCAGATTCAGCTCCTGATAGCTGGTTTCGATGCTTGGCTGGCGATAGAACGGTGCCTGGATGGTTTCCCTGTGGTTGGAGATTTTGCGGCTCGCAACCTTCGGGTTCTTGCCCAAGTCCATTCCATCGCTTAGCACTACACCTATTGAAGACTCCTGCAAGAGCTTGGAGCCGTTGTATTTAAAACTTAATGAGAGAGCTTTGTCAGTGCTCAGTTCAGCCACAATCTTTCCGTCAGGCGATTTCACCTGATAGTTTTCTGCTGATGCCGTAGCCCCTATATATAATAAGGTGGCGATGAAGAAGAGTTTCTTTACCATAACTTTCTAGGTTTATTATGTTTTGTCTTTTTTGTTATTTGCTTATTTGGAGAAAACGTTTGCTTATTCTGAGAAACGTTTTTGCCTTTTCGGCGAATCTCTTTCGTTTCTGCTGCAAAATTACAAAGAGAATCGGGTATTTAATGGAAATAAAGTCCAAAAGACTGCAAAAATCGTATCAGAGGGGTGCAACTAGACGATTTTGTTATTTTTGTGCACGATACTTTTACGACAGCACGTTTTTTTTCTGTTATTTTGCAGCCAGAAAATTAAACGAAACAAAAATAAACCTAGAAGATATGGATTTAAAGCAGTTTACATTATTGATAGGTGTAGCCAGTTTGCCATCTTTGGTAACGGCAGCCACTGTTTATCGCACCATCTCCAAGGTGACTGCGGTAGCAGTGGATTGTCCGGAGGGTACAGCTCCCCGACTTCCTAATCTCGTGTGGGTAACCTATTCTGATGGTTATTCTGAGTATCGGCAGGTACGCTGGGCTAACGCTCCGCTTGCTGATGAGCAGGCTGAGGCTGATGCACAGAAGCATCCTGCCGGAAGCCAATATGAGGTAGGTGGTTTTGTGATAGGTGATGAGAGTACCGACAATGGTTATCCTGTCAAGGCACAGATCAAGGTGGTGGCAGGAGGCTATCAGACTCCTGAAAAGGAAGTGGCTCATACCTTCTCGCTCGCTGATGTGAGCATAGATGGTGACAACCGACTCACTCACAACCGCGATGAGGCTATCCGTGAGATCTGTTCCTGGGATGTTACCCAGCAACTCTACAACTATCGTGATACCTATGGTTTGAGCACGGAGGGCTATACCAAGAGTGATGGCTGGGATTCGCCAGATACCAAGCTCAAAGGTCATGGATCAGGTCACTATATGTCGGCTATCGCACAGGCATACGCCGTGGCAACCAATCCTGGGCAGAAGGCAATCCTCCGCAAGAACATCACCCGAATGGTGAATGAGTTGCGAGAGTGTCAGGAGAAGACCTTCGTATATAATAAGGAACTGAAGCGCAACTGGGAGGCTCGTGATTTCGCTCCTGAGGCAGAACTCAGAGAGATGAAGGGCACCTGGGCTGCTTTTGATGAATATAAGAAGCACCCTGAACTTTATGGTTACGGCTATATCAACGCCATTCCGGCTCAGCATTGTGCTCTGATTGAAATGTATCGTGCTTACAACAACTCCGATTGGGTTTGGGCACCTTATTATAGCGTACACAAGCAACTTGCCGGTCTGATAGATATCGCTACCTACTTTGATGATAAGGAAATCTGCGATAAGGCTCTCTTCATCGCCAAGGATATGGGACTCTGGGTATGGAACCGCATGCACTACCGCACTTACGTAAAGCAGGACGGCACCCAGGATGAGCGTAGAGCCAAGCCGGGCAACCGCTACGAGATGTGGGACATGTACATCGCCGGTGAGGTGGGAGGTATGAGCGAATCGCTCGCCCGTCTTTCTGAGATGGTTTCCAATCCGGATGAGAAGGCAAAACTCCTCGAGGCTGCCAACTGTTTCGATGCGCCTAAGTTCTATGATCCGCTGAGCAAGAACATCGATGACATCCGTACCCGCCATGCCAACCAGCATATTCCGATGATTATCGGAGCGCTGCGCAGTTACAAGAGCAATCAGAAGCCATACTATTACAATCTGGCACAGAACTTCTGGAGTCTGGTGCAGGGCAGATACATGTATGCGATGGGTGGTGTAGGAAATGGAGAGATGTTCCGCCAGCCATATACCCAGATTCTGAGTATGGCAACCAATGGACTGCAGGAAGGCGAATCGGAGGCTTATCCGGATATCAACGAAACCTGCTGCGCGTATAACCTCGTCAAGTTGAGCAAGGATTTGAACTGTTATAACCCTGATAATGCGCAGTATCTCGACTATATCGAGCGCACGCTGTACAATCAGATTATCGGTTCCCTCAATCCGGACCAGTATCAGACCTGCTATCAGTATGCAGTAGGATTGAATGCCACCAAGCCGTTCGGCAACGAGACTCCTCAGAGTACCTGCTGCGGCGGTACAGGTTCTGAAAACCATACCAAGTACCAGCAGTCGGCTTATTTTGCCAACGATCATACCCTCTGGGTGGGACTCTATATGCCAACCACCCTCCACTGGAAGGAGAAGGGCGTGACCATCAAGCAGGATTGCCTATGGCCGTCACAGCATTCAGCCATCAAGATTACGGAAGGCGAGGGCGATTTCACCCTGAAACTCCGTGTACCATACTGGGCTACGCAAGGTTTCTCCATCAAGGTGAACGGCAAGGAAGTGGCAAAGAGCTATCAGCCTAGCACCTATGTAGAACTGGAGCAGAAGCACTGGAAGGTGGGAGATGTCGTAGAAATCGACATGCCATTCAGCAAGCATATCGAATATGGTGCCGACAAGCTTTCGAGCGATGTGGCAAGTCTGGACGGTACTCCGCTGAAGACATCCTGGGTAGGAACCCTGATGTACGGACCATTGGTGATGGCGGGTACAGGCGCACAGACCTGGAATCAGGCTACGCTGAACATCGACTCCCGATTGAGTAATATCACCGTGGGCGAATCGAACGGCGTGACCACAGGTGCAGGAGCCAATCTCCTTACCCTGAAGCTGGATGGCAAGGAATTCCAGCCCGATTATTACCGCAACGCCAACAGTACCCACTACTACCGCATCAACCTGACCGATGCCAAGAGCAAGAAGAGCAAGAAGGTGAAGATAGATTTCACCGAATTGAATTCTCTCCTGAATCTTGCCGCAGAGCGCAAGGCAGACCAGGAAAAGTGGAATGCCCTCTCTCAGAAAGTTCCGGAGTATGCTCCATGGGCACCGTTCGGCTATGAGCGCATGCAGAAGGTGATGGCTCAGGCACAGGAGCTGGTGGCAAAGGGCAAGAAGAAGGTAACCCAGGATGAACTGGAAGGCACTACTGCCATCCTGAACCGTGCCATCAACACGATGCGCCCTGGCAACCTTGCCGAGATGGAAGACCTCCGAGAACTCTCCGGTCTGCTTCGCCGTGCTGGTTGGCCGGATGACAACACCAGCGAGGAACTCAAGGAAGCCATCAGTTATGGCAGAATGGTTCAGAAATACGTGACCGACGGAAGTGGAACCCACGACATGATTCATGCCGCTGTGGGAAAACTGAAGAAGGCGATGAAACAATAAAGACATAGAAACAACAAAACATAAAAGACAACAAAGACATCATTTAGAATAAACAACATTTAAGAGTAACAAAATCGGTCAAAAGACGAAAATATCGTCCAATCCGGGCGGTTTAGACGATATTTTCACTCTTTTAGACGATAATGTGGCATGATATGCAAAATATTGTGTTACTTTGCAATCGAAAATTAAACAATAATAAACCTAGCAAAAATAAAAAATGAGACAGACACAAAAAATTTCAGGCTTTGTACATAGCCAAGCTTATGTAAAAGCCATCGCGTGTTTGGTCCTTGCCTGCGGAGGTACATTACCTACTCTAGCAGCAAGTGTGACCTTATCAAATCCTTCTGTACAATCTGTTCAGCAGAATGGTACCACTATCAAAGGTGTGGTTGTAGATGAACAGGGAGAACCTATTATTGGTGCAAGCGTTGTAGAAAAAGGCAATGCCAAGAATGGCACTGTTACCGATCTTGATGGTAACTATACCTTGCAGATCAAGAAAAGCAATGCTCCTGTTGTAGTTTCCTATATTGGATATAAGAGTGTAACCATCGTCAAGGGTGGCAAGGTTACTCTGCAGGCAGACAACAAGCTTCTGGATGTTTTGGTTGTCGTAGGTTATGGTACCCAGAAAAAGGCAACCCTTACTGGTTCTGTATCTTCTATTGGTAGTGACGAGTTGAGTAAGATGGCTGCTACCAATATTACTAATGCCCTGGCTGGTAAGACAGCGGGTGTCATCGCCAATACCCGTACAGGTGAGCCTGGTGCTGATGATGCCAATATTCTTATTCGTGGTAAGGGTACAATGGGTGATACATCCCCATTGATTGTAGTAGATGGTGTTGCCGATCGTTCTTTCGGTCGCTTGAATCCGGATGATATTGAGAGTATTTCCGTATTGAAGGATGCTTCTGCTGCCATTTATGGTGCGCGTGCTGCCAATGGTGTTATCCTCGTTACTACCAAGCGTGGTAAGGCTGGTAAGGTACAGGTGAAGTATGATGGTACGGTATCTTTCTCTCAGCCAACTCGCATCCCTAAGATGTTGAATGCTTATGAGTATGCTACTTATACCAATGAGTTTGATAAGAACCGAGGAGCTGCACTTACCTATCCGGAAGAGGCTTTGCTGAAAATCAAGGATGGTTCTGACCAGATTAGCTTCCCAAATACCAACTGGTGGGATGCTGTAGCACAGGATTGGGCTACCAATACCCAGCATAGTCTTTCTATTAGCGGTGGTACAGAGAAAATGTCTTTCTATACTTCTGCTCAATATATGCAGCAGGATCCTATTTACAAGAATAGTCCGCAGAAATATAAGCAATATCAGTTTACCACAAATCTTGATGCACAAATCAACAAGAGCATTAAGTTGAGTATGGACATCTTGGGTCGTCGTGAAACCCGCGACCGTGGTGTACGTTCTACAGAGGATATGTTTGGTTATTTCCTGACTACTAATCCTATGTCGGCACCTTATTATCCTAACGGATTGCTCCGCAAGGGATTCGATGGTGTAACCAATAACGCAGTCTTGATGATTTCTGATATTCCTGGTAAGAGTACCACAACCAATAATACTTTGAATCTGAAGCCAAAGGTTCGTATTGACTTGGATGTACTGACCAAGGGATTGTATGCAGAAGGTTATGCAGCGCTTGACTTCTCGTTTAATAATGGAAAGACGATGAATAATCCATTTGATATCTATCAGTATAATTCTGATACTGACAGTTATGAGAATTTGAGAAGTTCAACAGGAAGTATTTCTGTAGATTCATGGTCATCTAACTCAGACAGAATTACATTGAATGCGCGTATTGGCTATACTCGTAGTTTTGGAGATCATAAGGTAGATGCTTTCGTATCATACGAGCAGATGAAGTACAAATATAATTCTGTGAGCGGCTATCGTAAGAACTTTCTGTCAACAGCTCTTCCTGATTTGAACTTTGGTGGAACAAAGGATTCAGACAAGGATAATAGTGGCTATTCTGATGAGTTCGCTCGCCAGAACTGGTTCGGTCGTGTGAACTATAACTATAAGGATAAGTATCTCGCAGAGGCAACTTTGCGTTATGATGGTTCCATGAACTTTGCCAAAGGTCATCGATGGGGCTTGTTCCCTTCTTTGTCTGCTGGTTGGGTAATGTCTGAGGAAAATTGGTTTAAGCCTTTGAGTAAAGCCGTAAACTTCTTGAAGTTGAAGGCATCTTATGGTATGATGGGTAATGACAATATTGCTGCGTATCAGTATTTGTCAACTTTCTCATATCGGGCAAATAACCTTTATGCATTCGGAACAACTCCATCTTTGGTGCAGAGTGTGTTTGCTACAACTTCAGCTAATCCATTGGTAACATGGGAAAAGGCTCATTCTTGGAATGCCGGTTTCTCATCTCAGTTCTTGAATGGAATGTTTGGTTTGGATTTCGACTGGTTTAAGTCTGCCCGTCGTGATATCTTGATTACTCGTAATGCTTCTGTTCCAACCTATACTGGTTTGACTTTGCCTTCAGAGAATCTCGGTAAGGTAGATAATACAGGTTTCGAAGCAGTTGCTTTCTATAAGGATAGCAAGGGTGATTTCTCTTGGAATGTATCTGCCAATGTTACTTATGCAAGGAATAAGGTAGTCTATATGGATGAGGCTGTGAAGACTGTGGCTTGGCAGCGTGTGACAGGTCATTCTATGGATGGCTATACACTTTATCATGCCAAGGGCATCTATCAGACTCAGGAGGAAGTAGATAAATCTATTCATTTGCCTGGGGCAAAACCTGGTGACTTGATTTTTGAGGATACCAATGGCGACAAGCAGATAACTTGGGATGATGCTGTTCGTACGGATAAGAGTGCTACTCCACGCTGGATGTTCGGTCTGACTCTCGGTGGTTCTTGGAAAGGTCTCGACTTCACAGCTTTCTTCCAGGGACAGGCTGATGCACAGATTCTCGTGAAGCCAACTATGAATATGGCTAAGGAGTTCTATGATGGCCGTTGGCGAGAAGATGCTTCTGAATCAGAAAGACTCAATGCAAAATATCCACGTGCTTTTATGTCTGTATCTCAGGTTGATACCCGTAATGTGCTGGATTCAGACTGGTGGTTGCGTGATGCTTCTTTTGTTCGATTGAAGTCTATGGAAATAGGTTATACCTTTCCTAAGACTCTGATTCAGCATATAGGCTTGAGCAATGCCCGTATCTACGTGAATGGTAACAATCTCTTCACTATTGATAGTATGAAGATTTTCGATCCTGAGATGACTGATGGAATCAAGGGTTATCCTATTCAGCGTTCATGGACTTTTGGTCTTAATTTAGCATTCTAATATTTAAATAGTAGATAACATGAAATACAATATATTAAAAGGTGGTGCCATTTTCTGTGTGGGTTTGATAATGGCATCCTGCTCCGACTTTCTAGATGTAGATCCTCGTAATAAGATCTCTGATGCTGCAGTCTGGAGTAATGTTGATTTGGCTAATGCCGCCCTTAATGATTGCTACACATATGTAGAGGGTGAAAATGAAAACGGTGTGCCATTCTCAAGCTATACAGATGATGTATATCATCGTACAGGTTATGCCACAGAGGTTTATACTATGGGTACTGTATCTTGTGATAACTATAATGTGGGATACTCAGAGGCTCGTGGTAATACCTGGTATTTTTACTACAAGGCAATTAAGCAGGTAAATGAATTGTTGGAAAATATCGGTAAGGTACCTGCTTCTGGTAATACAGAGACAACTAAGAAAAAGCAAATCGAGGGACAAGCTTATTTCCTTCGTGCATTCTTCTATCATCAGTTGTATTCGCTTTATGGTCGTGTACCTTTGGTATATCATACATTCGATATTGATTCACAGTGGGAACAGACCCGTGCTCCGATGGATGAGGTAGCTGACTCTATCTGCAAGGATTGTGATCGTGCAGCCGATATCTTACCTGTACAATATGCATCGAGTGATGACTTCGGTCGTGCTACCATTGGTGCTGCTCTTGCGGTGAAGGCTCGTACTTTGCTTTATAAGGCAAGTCCTCTCTTTGGAACTCCTTCTAAGGAACGTTGGCAGGCTGCTGCTGATGCCAATAAGGCAGTTATAGATTTAAATGCTTATAGTTTGCCTTCTGTCAGCAATGCTGATGATTATGCGGCTTTGTTCTATGATGCAGAGAATCCGGAGATCATCTTTGAGAAGCTTTATAATACCAAGGATCCAGAGGGTGGTGCATTAAACTATCTTTTCCAAGCTCCTATGGGTGCCTTTGCTGGCGGTCATGGTTGGGGTGTATGGTTGCCAACTTATCAGGCTGCTGATGTTTATGAGAATGCTGATGGTAGTAAGTTTGAAATGAAGGACGTCAAGGAGTATTCTATCAAGAAAGCTGAGGTTACTGATGCGGGCGTTGTTTATAATAATGCAACCATTCAAGCAACTACCCAGTCGCCATACGTAGGTCGTGAGTTGCGTTTCTATGCTAACTTTATCTATGATGGCTCGAAATGGGGATATGGTGATGACAATCGTGAAATTGGTGTGTTTGAACCAGGTGAAGAAGGTGTAAAAGGTGGTAATTCTTCTGCTCTCAATACAGATGATGAGTACTGGAATGCAACCAAGACCGGATACTATATGAAGAAGTTCCTGAATCCTGCTTACAATACAGATCAGGAGGATGAGGTGGATACTACTCCTTGGATTTTCTTCCGCTTGGCTGAAATCTATCTGAACTATGCTGAGTGCCAGATGGAGCTTGGCAATAAGGCTGAGGCTTTGAAGTATATCAATTTGGTTCGTCAGCGTGTAGGACTTCCTGCTGCAACTGGTAAGGACTTGCGTGCTGAATACGAATATGAACGTCGTGTAGAGTTGATGTTCGAGGGACAACGTTTCTTCGATCTCCGTCGTTGGAAGAAAATGCCAGAAACATATTCTGGGGATAATCTTCCTACAGCTATGAAGATCTATAAGATGAAGGATGGTACCATGCTTTATACACATGATGAAACTGTTCTTCAGCAGCGTAGCTTCAGGGATGCTATGTATTGGATGCCGGTACCTCGTTATGAGTTGAACAAATGTCCAAACTTGGATGGTGCTCCTTATGAAGGAACTCAGAAGTAGCGAGATAGTCTCGTTTTACTGAATTATATTCGCCCAATAGCAAAACACATAAGCTATTGGGCGATATTTTTTCAACTCTTTAGATTTCTGTATCTAATCAAAATCAACTTAAAACATAAATCATGAAACAAGTTAAACAGAATACGAGGAGCGTGGCAATATTGTCTTTGTTCCTTTTATTGTTATTGGGCAGTTGCTGTTCCAGTAATGATTCCATAGGAACTGATATTCCTGATAATCCCAAACCTTCGGAAGTGAAGGTGATGGATAAATCAAAGATTGTTGATTATAACAAGTATCATTGTCCTGCTAACTGGAATGAAGGATTTGAAAAGGGACCTGATTACATGCTCCGCAGCGATGCCAGATGGTCGTGGTGGAGAATGAAGCAGAGCGAACACTTCTTTGTATTCTGGGAGCCTGGCTTTGGAGATGATCCTAATGCAGAAGCTGTACCAGAGGCTTTGCGTGTGGATATTGATGACTTGTTGCAGAAGGCTGAGCAGTTCTATAAGACCAATGTAGAGAAACTCGGTATGGCAACTGTTGGTCAGGGAAAATCGGTGCTCGATAATCATAAGATGCAGATTTATCTCCTTTATCAGACTGATTGGCTTGCTACAGGTTCAGGCTATGATGACAAGATTGGTGCCCTTTGGGTAAATCCATCTTCCTGCAAGCCAGTTGGTTCAACCATTGGTCATGAGATAGGACACTCTTTCCAATATCAGGTTTCTGCCGACAAACTCTTCACGGGTGAGGTTACGCCAATAGATAGGGCTGATGGTTCTCAGTTGGTGCCTGCTGGCTTCCGTTATGGATTTTGTGAAAATGGTGCTGGCGGTTGTGCTTATTGGGAACAATGTGCCCAGTGGCAGTCGTTCCAGGATTATCCTAACGAGTGTTTTGACCAGGATGCTCATTATGCTGTTTGGCTCAAGAATCATCATCGCCACTTCAACCATGAGTTCATGCGTTATGCAAGCTACTGGTTCCAGTATTGGTTTACAGAAAAGCATGGCATCGAGTCGTACGCCCGAATCTGGAAAGAGAGCAAATATCCGGAGGATCCGCTCCAGACTTATATGCGCATCTATTGCAACAATAGTCTTGATGCACTCTACAAGGATTTGTATGTGTATAGTGCTCATTGTGCAGACTATGATTTCAAGGCTGTGCATCAGTATAAGAAGGAGGCTGCCATTAACTATTCTACCAAACTGTATAAGAACGATGGCTACTATCAGGTGGCTTATACCAACTGTCCTGGTACAACAGGTTTCAATCTCATCCCGCTGAATGTTCCTGCTTCAGGCAAGGTAAGTGCTACGCTTGAGGGGTTAGCACCTGGTTCTGCTTTGGCAGCTGGTGATCCTGGTACTGTAGTAGATGGAGATGGTAATGCCAAGAGTACTGTGACCAAGTATAATTCCCAGAGCAATACTCAGCAGAATTATCGTTATGGTTTTGTGGCAATCACCAAGGATGGCAAGTCACATTATGGCGAGATGCATACAGGCAAGAAAGGCACAGCAACCTACGAAGTTCCAGCCAATACTGAGCGATTGTACCTCTGTGTGCTGGCAGCTCCTGATAAGTATAATCGTAATGCCTGGGATGATGATGAAACCAATGATGAGCAATGGCCTTATCGTGTGAAGTTCTCGGGTACAGACTTGCTCGGCAACGTGACGATACCTGAAGGCGACCCTACTGATTTGGCGACTTCACTTGAGGTAAGTCTTGACGCAAGCAGCGAAAGCTATCCTCTGCATACCTTCAATCTCTTGAATGATGGTGTTATGGAGAAGATAGCCAAGGCATTCAAGTTGCAGCCTTCTGAGATTGCAAGTTCAGATTGTATCATGAACACTTCGCTTACTAACCCTTATCCAAAAGAGAAATAAAGTAAAAAAGTGGCAACTGGGGTTCCGGTTGCCATTTTTACTTTACAGTTTAAGCGTGGCTGGAAAAAATCTTAAGAGAAGAAATCATTTCCCTTAAGGAAAAAACTATTTTTCCTTAAGGAAAAAAATAAAAACCCTTAAGGAAAAATTCTCAATCTCTTTTTTCCCCATTTTTCGGGTGTTTTTGCCTGATTTACTTTCTTAGGAATATTGTTTACATAGGGAAATGGGGAAGATCCTCTTTTTATACCCTCAAATCCGCAACCTATAGGGTTTAGTGGGATTTTGCTTGCAAAGCGACAAAA
>ENA-ORUG01000520-ORUG01000520.1-human-gut-metagenome-genome-assembly--contig:-NODE-520-length-44563-cov-3.719174_pt1 | contig 44563 bp, 40 predicted proteins | sample MGYA00242079_ERZ509207 | MGnify/ENA primary metagenome ERZ509207 (study PRJEB26280, sample SAMEA2338780) | human gut metagenome | biome: human gut; feature: human-associated habitat; material: faeces...
ATTTTGAGCGCTTGTGCGGGGCTGAAATAAAGAAGACAATAATTTACTTTATCTGAATATATCCTTCCACTTATCACGCAACGACACCTCTGTCTCATGTGTATTAGTAGAACTCGTACTCGGTAACACCACCCGGCATACAGTAGGGAAAGATGTAGCAAAATACCTTGAAAAATATTTTTCAGCATCACGCCCATTAAAAACGATAGTGTTTATAGTCGGATATTTTTGAAGGAAAGCCCGTATGTCATTGGGCTTCACATTGTGCAACTTCCTATTTGTCGAGCCTTTCCTTTCAGCCGATTCAAGCACAGTCCATAAAGCAATCCTCCGCGACATCAAGGCACGCTCCTTGTCGGCATACAAATCGAGGCACTCGCGAGTTAACGAAGCAAATACTTTCCAGAATCGATTTCTCCGATTTCGATAATATTCACAATGAAGCAACGATTCATCGCCGGGTAACGTTCCCAAAATGAGTGTTTCGGGATCTTCTCCCACCAGCGGCGGCAAAGCAATTTTGCGTAATAAAATATCACCTGTCTGTTTTTTCATAAAAACATCGCATTCGTTACACTTCTGCTAAAAACATAAATTATCAATAAAACTCGATATACACTCTCGACTCGGAAACCTTCTCTCCGCTATCGGATTTATATTTCATCTCATCATACGTCAACTTTTTCCCATCATAAACGTAATTACTTCTGCGAGTCAAAACATCTCCTTTGTAACAATCATATCCGATAAGCCGGCCGTCTACATCGTACGTATAGTAGGTGGTAGAGCCATTTTTTTCTTTAATCGGATTTCCTTTTAAATCGAACTCATTTTGAATGAAATCTAACACGTTATCATTGGTGATACGCTCTGCCGAGACGATTTTTGTAAAGGTTTCGTCATAGAATCGAATAACAGTTCTTGGTCTCCTCTCTAAAAAATCTCTCACCAAAGTGTAATCAATACTATTAAGATCACCAATCAACGAATCTCTACAATTCTTCCATTCGAGACTTCCCACTTCATACTTGTTTGTCTGCGGTTCTATGGTCAAAGTTAACCCATCATACCCATAATCAATTTTATCAAAATTACATCCCACACCGTCATATATAGGCCAAAAATATTCAAAAAAAGCCGGATAACTTTTTGTATAACCACTTACAAAAGTATGCTCATACCAAATCGGACGGCCTATCGAATCATATTCATAAACAATTGATTCTTTTTTCCCGGTTATGACATTGGTGATTGTTTTGGAGGTATATTTCTGAGTATCATAGTCATCATTATAAAAAACATAAGCCACCTCATAACTATATGCACCTTCGTACTGATCGTACGTCAACGATTTGTCTCCATAACGGTAATTGGTATATAAGGTGATACGGTTGTTATTGACATACTTCTCATAACCGGTTTGTTTCCCTTCGGCATCGAATGAGTAAAACTCTCTCGTCTCGTCGCCTGTTGCAGCATCGACCGTTACCCGAGATTTGACTTTCGAATAATCGATAACGATATTTCCGTCGGATACATCGTTTTTATAATCATTTTTACCATCATTTTTGTCGCAAGCCGGTAAGAAGGCGACAAAAAGCAAAAAAGAGATAAATCGTATTGTTTTCATATCTGTGTATTTTTAAATTCACATTGCAAAGTTATAATATAATTCAAATAACAAAAACTTTTTATCAAAAAATTTTTAGATGAAGAAGTATAAAAGTTTGGTTACCGCAAAAAAATATTTGCCAATCAATCCGCTGAAATACTTGGACTTCCGGGAACAGGCATCGATACAATAGGTATAGGAAAGGTGTTTTCGGGATTAAGATGGCATTACTGTCATTCTGAGGTGCAAAGCACCGAAGAATCTCAGATAAAGCGAGAGTGAATCGCTACTATTGCGAGGAAAATAGAAAGAGGAGATTCCTCACACTCGACCATAGGTCTCGGTTCGGAATGACACGGTTGTCATTCTGAACGTAGCGTAAGCGGAATGAAGAATCTCCTACTAAACGAGCAAAAGATCCCTCACACCGCTTGCGGCGGGTTCGAGATAACAAATGAATGTCATTCTGAGAGTGTGTAACCCCGAAGAATCTCAAATGGATTTTTTCAGAAGATTCCTCGTCGGGCTATCGCCCTCACCCTCAACGGCTGATAGTATCGGGGTGGAAAAATGCCCACCTTTATCGGGCTGGCGAGAGCAAAGGAAAATATGAAAAAAAGAGGACTGTTTGAGCACAGCGAGTTCCGCAGCCCCGCCGGCGAATGAAGCGAGAGGCAGGAGTTCCCAATAACCGGTGGACGACCTTTCTTGGTAACTTCTTCGCAATAGAGAAAAAATGAGGAATCAACAATCCAATAACAACTCGTAATCTTCGACATCTAACCAACGACCGAATTTCTGTCCGACTTTTTCGAAATGAGAAACTTTTCTGAATCCCAATTTTCGGTGTAATGCAATACTCGACTCATTTCCCCCTGTTATACAAGCAATCAATACCTTGTATCCCCGCCTGCGACACTCCGCAACCAATTCGCTCATCAACAGCGAACCTATTCCCTTTCCTATATAATCCGGCGACAGGTAGACCGTCGTTTCCAACGTATGTTTATAGGCCCCATATCCTTTCCACAAGTGGGCATAACAATAACCAACCACTCTCTCCTCGATCTCACAGACCAAACAAGGGAAGCGACTCGAAATATCTATAATCCGGCGACTCATCTCCTCCTCGGTCAAAGGAACCTCCTCGAAAGTTGCCGTACCGTGTACGACATATTCGTTATAAATATCGGCCATAAAGGATATATCCTGCTGTTTTACCGGTCTTATCATATGCTGTAATTTTACCGGCAAATATAAGCAGATTACACAAATAAATATCTGCTTTTCCCCACAAGTCCGTTTCAATCTCTAAACCAAATGATTGAGATGTAAAGAAGACAAGACAAACGATTTTTATAAGGGATAATAGGTTTTATTATCCCTCTTTTTCTTATCTTTACCTCGTAAATCATATCCCGAAAATCATTATGCAACCATTTGTACATCTGCATGTTCACTCTCAATATTCTGTTCTCGACGGGCAAGCAAGCATACAAGCGCTGGTAGACAAAGCGCACGATGACGGTATGCCGGGAATCGCCCTGACCGACCACGGAAATATGTTCGGTGTGAAGGAATTTTACAACTACATCAAAAAGAAAAACGGTAAACTGAAAAACGCCATACAGGAAATCGAGCAAAAAATTGCCGCCGTAACCGACGATGACCCCGACAAGGAGAACAAGCTGGCGGAGCTGCAAACCCAACTCGAAAAAGCAAAATCGAAAAAGCCGTTCAAGCCCATTATCGGTTGTGAAATGTATGTCGCCCGTAAACGTTTGCACGATAAAAACGGGAAAGAAGACCAAAGCGGATACCACTTGATCGTACTCGCCAAAAACGAGAAAGGGTATCATAACCTCATCAAACTCGTCTCGAAAGCATGGACAGAGGGTTTCTACATGCGTCCTCGTACCGACCGCGTGGAGCTGGAAAAATACCACGAAGGACTCATCATTGCATCGGCTTGTCTCGGAGGAGAAATTCCACAGAAAATCATGCACGGTACACCCGAAGAGGTAGAGGAAGCGATTTTATGGTACAAAAATATTTTCGGAGAAGATTACTATCTCGAAATGCAACGGCATAAAGCCACCGTACCGAACGCCAACCACGAAACGTTCGAGAGACAGCAGGAAGTAAACGAGCAATTATTGAAATATGCTCAAAAATTCGGGATAAAGCTCATTTGTACCAACGACGTGCATTTTGTAAATGAAGAACACGCCGATGCCCACGAACGCCTCATTTGCCTCAATACGGGACGTACCATACACGAGAGTAACCCGAACATGGGTTACTCGAAACAGGAATGGTTGAAGACAACCGAAGAAATGAACGGAGTATTCGGCGATGTGCCCGAGGCTCTCGCCAATACGATCGAGATATGCGACAAAGTCGAGACATACAGCATCGACCACGCACCTATCATGCCGACATTTGAAATTCCGACCGACTTCGGTACAGAAGAAGAATACCGTAAAAAATATACCGAAAAAGACCTTTTCGACGAATTTACACAAGACGAAAACGGAAACGTCGTACTTTCCCAAGACGCAGCCGAGAAAAAAATCAAGGTTCTGGGCGGGTATGACAAACTGTATCGAATCAAACTCGAAGCCGACTATCTCAAAAAACTGGCATACGACGGAGCTTACAAGCGATACGGAAATCCGCTCGACAAAGAGATAGAAGAACGTATCATCTTCGAGCTGTACATCATGAAAACGATGGGTTTCCCGGGATACTTCCTCATCGTGCAGGACTTTATAGCCGCCGCTCGCAACATGGGCGTATCGGTGGGTCCCGGCCGTGGTTCGGCCGCCGGATCGGCGGTCGCTTATTGCCTGGGTATCACACAGATAGACCCAATTAAATACGATTTGCTGTTCGAGCGCTTCCTCAACCCCGACCGTATATCCCTTCCCGATATCGATATCGATTTCGACGATGACGGCCGTGGGGAAGTTTTGCGGTGGGTTACCGAGAAATACGGCCATGAAAAAGTAGCACATATCATCACCTACGGCACGATGGCAACCAAAATGGCCATCAAAGACGTAGCCCGTGTGGAGGAATTGCCTCTCTCCGAGTCGATACGCCTCACCAAACTCATTCCCGACCGTCTGCCCGAAGTCAACGGCAAATCACCCAAAATAAATATAAAAAATTGCATTGCCGCCGTTCCCGACTTACGGGCCGCTTGCGAAGACGAACGTACACGCAACACGATGAAATACGCTCAAATGCTCGAAGGCAACGTAAGAGGCACAGGCGTACACGCCTGCGGGACAATTATTTGCCGGGACGATATTACCGATTGGGTTCCCGTAAGCACGGCCGACGATAAGGAAACCGGAGAAAAACTGCTGGTAACCCAATACGAAGGATCGGTCATCGAAGATACCGGACTTATCAAGATGGACTTCCTCGGATTGAAGACCCTCTCTATCATCAAAGAGGCATTGACCAACATCAAGTTATCACGAGGTATCGATATAGACATCGACAACATCGATATCAACGACCCGGCCACTTATAAACTTTATGGAGAAGGCCGCACGATAGGCACATTCCAATTCGAGTCGCCGGGAATGCAAAAATACTTGCGGGAACTGCAACCTTCGACCTTCGAAGATCTCATCGCCATGAACGCCCTCTACCGTCCGGGGCCCATGAAATATATACCGTCGTTCATTGCCCGTAAACACGGAAAAGAAAAAATCACCTACGATATCCCCATCATGGAAAAATATTTGAAAGATACTTACGGTATTACCGTGTATCAAGAGCAGGTAATGTTGCTTTCCCGTATGCTGGCCAACTTCACCCGAGGCCAATCCGACGGATTGCGTAAAGCGATGGGTAAAAAAATTAAGGAAAAACTCGATGAGTTAAAACCGCTTTTTATCAGCGGCGGAGAGAAAAACGGGCACGACCGTAAAATCCTCGAAAAAATTTGGGCCGACTGGGAAGACTTCGCATCATATGCATTCAACAAGTCTCACGCGACCTGCTATTCATGGGTTGCTTACCAGACGGCTTATCTCAAAGCCAATTATCCATCGGAGTACATGGCGGCGGTACTGAGCCGGAACATTTCGGACATCGGCGAAATCACAAAGTTCATGGACGAATGCAAAAGTATGGGTATCAAAGTACTCAGCCCCGATGTAAATGAAAGTTACCTGAAATTCACCGTAAACAAAGAAGGTAATATCCGTTTCGGACTCGGTGCAGTGAAAGGCGTCGGTGAAAACGCCGTCCGGTGCATCATCGAAGAACGGGAAAAAAATGGTCCTTTCACCGATATTTTCGATTTCGTGCAAAGGGTCAACCTGTCGGCCTGCAACCGTAAAAACATCGAATGCATCGCCATGTCGGGCGGATTCGATTGCTTTGGGTTAAAACGGGAATGTTACATGTCGGTAAACAGTAAGAGCGAGAGTTTCTCCGAAATTCTCGTCCGATACGGTAATAAATACCAAATAGACCAAAACATGCAAAGCAACTCCCTATTCGGTGCCACCAATGCCGTAGAGGTAGCCCGTCCCGTAATTCCCGAGACGGAAGCGTGGTCGGATTTGGAAAAACTGAACAAAGAAAAAGAGTTGATCGGCATCTATCTATCGGCCCACCCGCTCGATAAATACCGCATAGCCTTACAATATGGCTGCAACACCCGCATGAAAGAACTGGACGATCTCGAAGCACTCAAAGGTCGCGACCTCTCGATGGGCGGTATCGTCGTGGGCTACCGGGAAGGAATCACCAAAAACAACAAGTCTTTCGGCATAATCAAAGTCGAAGACTATTCCGGCATCGGCGAATTTTTCTTGATGGGCAACGATTATGTGAATTTCCACAAATTCGGGGTTTCCAATCTCTACGTCTATATACGAGGTCGCGTCGAACCCCGATTCCGCGACAGCACGATGCTCACCGTAAAAATAAACACGATAGAATTACTGCCGGATGTAAATGACCGGATCATCGAAAACCTGACCATCGTTCTACCCAGCGAATCGGTGGACCGAGCCATGGTCGACGTTCTCCATGAGAACCTGCCTAACGATAATGAAGGAAAAACCAAACTCTATTTCGAACTTATCGACGAAAGAGATCCCGAACATACTATCAACTTATTTGCACGGCCCTTCAAGATATCCGACATCAGTGAAATCACAAAATTTCTGATAAACAGCAATATAGAATTTAAAATAAACGGCATCAAATACTTGTCGGATAATCCGACAGAAGTTGACGAAGAAAATGAAGAAACCATACTCGAATTGGAAAGCGAAATCGCCTGACCGATAACCGGAAGATTTTTACAAACCATTTTCGGGTATCTACTGTTTTTTTATTATCTTTGAGCCTGCATGAATAAAGATTCAACAACATAAAAAATTATTATTATGGCACAGAAAATTACCGATGCTAATTACAAAGAGCTTTTGGCTCAAGACAAACTCGTAGTCGTAGACTTTTGGGCAGAATGGTGCGGACCGTGCCGCAGCATCGCACCCGCTGTCGATGAACTTGCAGCCGAATTCGAAGGAAAAGCCATTATCGGCAAATACAATGTCGATGACGACAACGCATTGAGCAGCGAAATGGGCATACGCAATATCCCTACTTTACTTTTCTTCAAAGGTGGCAAACTCGTCGACAAGCAAGTAGGCGCTTCATCAAAAGCCGACTTGAAAGCAAAAATCGAAGCAAATCTGTAAGACTTACGGACTTTTTTTAAAGTTTTCCTATCGGCTGCAATGCAGCCGATAGGATTTTTATATTTACACCCACCAAATAATTATGGAATCGGAGCCAAAAATCAAACAAAAAATCCAAAGTCTCATCTTCGGCTGCTCGATTATCCTATTGGTAGGGAAATTCATTGCTTACCTGCTTACCGGATCGGCAGCCATATTTACCGATGCCATGGAAAGTATCGTCAACGTCGCCGCCGGCGGTATAAGCCTTTATTGCATAAGACTCGCCTCCCGTCCCCGCGACGACAGCCACCCTTTCGGACACGGAAAGATAGAAATGATTTCGGCCTCAATGGAAGGAATACTCATCATTATGGCCGGTGCGATTATTATCTACCACGGCTTCGAACGACTGTTCACCCCTTCCCCCCTCAGCCACCTCGATATAGGTATCTATATCACGGCAGCAGCCGGTATAGCCAATTACTTTCTGGGCATGCTCAGTATCAAAACGGGACGTAAACACCGGTCCGAAGCACTTGTCGCCGGAGGCAAACATTTGCAATCGGACACCTATTCGACCATAGGGCTCGTCGCCGGTCTCATTCTTGTAAAAATTACCGGTATAACTCTCATTGATAGCCTCATGGCCTTGATTTTCGGAGGGCTCATCATTTTTACGGGAATCTCCATTTTACGCAAAACAATCGCCACACTTACCGATAAAGCCGACCCGGAAAAACTTATGAGAACGGCTTCTATACTGAATAAATATCGACGAGACGACTGGATAGACATACATAACCTGAAAATCTTAGAATACGGCTCTTACTATTTTATCGAGTGCGACCTCACTCTTCCCTGGTATTATACAGTAGCGCAAGGTCATCGAGCCTGTGAATCCCTTGAAGAAATCGTAAAACGGGAATCGGGCGAAAAAATAACTTTCTCTGTACATGCCGACTCTTGCAACGAAAGCCACTGCCGACATTGTATGATAAGCGATTGCAAATACCGCCGAAACGATTTTGTCGCCGAAGAACCCATCGACCTGCAACAAATAGTCGAAAGCGACGAGGAGCATTCTTCCGATGAAAAAAACATGTAATCCCAAGACATCAAATTTGTATCGATATATCTCAATTTCTCCGAAAAATATATTTATCTTTGCAGCCGTATTGGTTCGATGTATCCTATCGGGATACGGAGATTAAAAGGGAATCGGGTGAAAATCCCGGACAGTCCCGCTGCTGTGAGTTCCATTACATATGCACAAGCCATCTCTAAGCCACTGGTTTCTACCGGGAAGGCTGCTTGTTGCAGGAATAAGTCAGAAGACCTGCCATACACTCCGCATTCAACAGCTTTCGAGGAAAGAGCCTGATTGAGCCACAATGTCAAAATTTTTTTCGCGACTTCAGCTTTAAGGAATCTTTTTTACGGCTGCCCGTTTCAGAGCCGAGAATGCGCACAACACGGTTCTTGACATGAAACAGATAAAGAGACTCCCATGGTTTGTCGTTTTTCTTTTACCCCTGTTCGGCGGTAAAACGATCTCTCTACATGCGCAAAACCGCCTCGACTCGCTCCAACATCTGCAAGAACTGACCGTTACCGCCCGCCGACAAAACGAAGTAATCCCGCCACAAAAACTCTCCGGAGAAAAACTGAGACGTCTCAACAGTTTCTCCGTAGCCGATGCCATACGTTATTTCTCGGGGGTACAACTGAAAGACTACGGAGGGGTAGGCGGACTGAAAACCGTAAATATCCGTAGCTTGGGAGCCAACCATGTAGGAGTCTTTTATGACGGGATACAGCTGGGAAACGCTCAAAACGGACAAATAGATTTGGGAAAATTCTCCCTCGACAACATGGAGGAAATCTCCTTGTACAACGGGCAAAAAAGCGAAATCTTCCAGTCGGCCAAAGATTTCGGGAATTCGGGCGCCGTGTATCTGCGCAGCCGCCGGCCGCAATTTTCTGCAAATGAAAAATACCATTTGCGGTTAACGATGAAATGCGGTTCATTCGGACTTGCCAATCCTTCTGTTTTATGGGAACAAAAAATCAATGACCGGGTAAGCAGCCTATTCAACGCCGAATACACATATGCGACAGGACGCTATAAATTCAGATATCGCCGAACCCTGCCCGACGGCTCTACGGCATACGACACTACTGCGGTACGCCAGAACGGAGACATCGAATCATTGCGCATCGAAGGTGGATTTTTCGGAACGACGCCAAACGGCAAATGGAATGCCAAAGTCTATTATTATGACTCGGAGAGAGGCATTCCCGGTCCTATACTCAACAACGTATGGCGACATGGTGAACGTCAGTGGGATCGAAATTTCTTTACACAAGGCAGCTGGCAGAACGACTTCGGCCGATATAAATTGCTCGTCAATGCCAAATACGCTTACGACTACACCGAATACCTGCGCGATGATCCCAAAGAAATCTATATACACAACCACTACCGGCAACAAGAAGGATACCTCTCGGCAGCCCATTTGTTCCATCTTTTTTCATGGTGGGATATTTCTCTCTCGACCGATTTCCAATGGAACTACCTCGATGCCGACTTGCGCGACTTCGTTTATCCTACACGATACACCGAAATGGCAGCCATTGCCACCTCCTTCCAATGGAAAGGGGTACATATACAAGGCAGCTTGTTAGGGACATTCATACAAGACAAGCTCGGGGATAAACGCATAACCGCATCTCCCCGGAAAAACGAATTCTCTCCTGCACTTTTTGCCAACTATAAACCATTCGCCCGACACGATTTCCGGGTACGGGCATTCTGTAAAAAGTCTTTCCGCATGCCGACATTCAATGACCTTTATTATACCGATGTCGGGAATAAATATCTCAAACCGGAATATACCGTCCAGTACGACGGTGGATTTGTCTACCGCAAAACACGACAGAGAGGTATCTTCAAGTCATTGGAAATTCAGGGAGACGGATACTATAATATCGTTACCAATAAAATCATCGCTTACCCGACCGGACGTCAATTCCGCTGGTCCATGCTCAATTTGGGCCGTGTGGAAATACGAGGTTGCGATATATCCGTGCAGACGGTCTGGCAACTCGGGAAAGTAGAAATGGGGCTGCACGGCAACTATACTTACCAAAAAGCACAGGATTTTACCAACCCCAAAAACAAATTTTACGGCGACCAGATACCCTACACACCGCAACACAGCGGCTCGATACTATTATGGGGCACGTGGAAACGATGGAATCTCAATTACAGTTTTATCTACACGGGCGAAAGATACAGCAATTCCGAGAACATACCGGTAAATTATCTGCAACCCTGGTACACGAGCGACATTGCGCTAAGCCACACTTTTTCTATAAAAAAAGTAGGCTTCAAAGCCGCCTGCGAAGTCAGTAACCTATTCAACCAACATTACGACGTCATCGTCAATTACCCGATGCCCGGAACGAACTTTAAAATCACTTTAACTATACAAATATGAAAAAAATTTTCTTTCTATCCACACTCTGTCTGCTCGCAATCCTGAGCAGCTGTCGCGACGACGACAATCAAATCAACGGGTCGAACAATTCCAATGTAACCGACGGCACCTCCGATGGAATAAAAGGTTTTTACCTTCTCAATGAAGGACAAATGGGGGCAAACAACTCCACACTCGATTACTTCGACGCCACCTCTGGCATTTATAGCAGCAACATCTATCCCGAACGAAACCCAACCGTCATAAAAGAACTCGGCGACACGGGCAACGACCTGAAAATCTACAAAGATAGGTTATATGCCGTCATGAACGGTTCGCACAAAGTAGAAATCATGACAGCCGACAGTGCCAAACATATCGCCGACGTAGATATACCCAACGGCCGTTTCATCTGCTTCGACGGCGATTATGCCTATGTCAGCTCGTATGTAGGAGCAAGTTGGGGCAATGGAGAAGTTTTGGGTGCCGTATATAAATTCGACACGAAAACGACGACAATCGTAGACACTGTACAAGTCGGTTACCAACCCGAAGAAATGACTATTGTCAACGGGAAACTCTACGTTGCCAATTCGGGCGGATTGCATGCCGGGTACGACAATACCGTATCGGTCATCGACTTAAACGATTTTACAGTAACCGGCAAAATCACCGTAGACATAAACCTGTTCCGCCTGAGAAGTGACAACAAAGGCCACCTCTATGTAAGTTCTCGCGGAAACTACGTTGATATACCCGCCAATCTTTACGTCATAGATACGGAAAACGACGTTGTTTCCGACACGCTGAATATCGCCGTTACCGATCTGTGTATTGTCGGAGATACCGCTTATACTTATGCATCGGAGTATAGCTATGAAACCAACTCTTATGCATATAGCTACCATACCATCAACCTGAATACACGCGAAATCGCCGAAGCCCGATTCATTACCGACGAAACAACTCTGACATCGCTCTATGGCATCGCCGTGGATCCCGACACCAAAGAAGTATATCTGACCGATGCCGGTGATTATAGCAACAGCGGAACCATTTACTGCTTCAACCCCGACGGAACACTCAAATGGAAAGCCGATACCGGCGTAAGTCCAGCTCATTTTGCATGGCAGTATTAAAACTCCGACAAAAAAGGCATCGAAAATTTTCGATGCCTTTTCTTACAAATACCATATTGGGCCGACAAATTGTACTATCTCAGAGCAGCCCCAACTGTTCCAGCCCGATACGCATATACTCCTGCCCCATATCCCGTTGCCGCAACACCGCCCCGTCCCACATGACAATATCTATATCGAGAGGTATGAGTGCTACAGCATCAGAATGTCGGACACGTCCGTAATCACTTTCCATTGTTTTAAAAAACAATCTCAAAGTTTCATAATCATCGGTCGTCGAAAATCGGGCTACGGCATTGCAATAGTCGGGCTGCCCCGCACAACGCCCCACCGCCGGAGTTGTATATATCGAAGATACTTGAAAAGAATAAAAACGATTTTTCAACTCTTCGCAGGCTTTCTCTACACGCTCTCTTTTATCGGGGACATTTGACCCGACGCTGATGATCGCCTCCCGTCCCATTTTATCCATGACTCGATCTCTTATTTTCAAAACGTATTTACAAAAGTAGTATTTTCTTTACAGAATAAGGAAGAAAGCCGGGAACAAAAACATTTTGTATAAAAATACGACACATAAACTTTTTGGAATACCGATAAAACTCGTACCTTTGCACCGACAATTCAAAATAGGGTTTCCCTCTCTTTTTTCCACACAAGGACAAAGGCGGGGCAATCTTATTTTTTATTTCATAAAATATTTACATACAAACTATTACAATGGACTGGATTCAAAATCTATTGTTTGCGACCAACTCGGTGGCCCATACGGTCATATTGTATGCCTTTGTTATTGCATTGGGGGTATACTTGGGCAAACTGAAAATCTTCGGGATTTCGTTGGGCGTAACATTCGTATTGTTCGTAGGGCTGTTTGTCAGCCATTTCGGATTTACCGCCGAACAGAACATACTGCATTTTACCAAAGAATTCGGATTGATACTTTTTGTATACTCCATCGGTTTACAAGTAGGCCCGGGATTCTTTTCCTCTTTCAAAAGAGGCGGCATGCAACTCAATCTGCTTGCAGTGGGAGTCGTCTTGCTGAACCTTATCGTCGTGTGTGTCATTTATGCTATATCGCACGACCAGGTATCGATGCCCGAACTGGTAGGTATCCTATCGGGTGCCGTAACCAATACACCGGGTCTCGGTGCCGCCCAACAAACGCTTTCGCAGTTGCAATTCGATGGTAAGCTGACCGAAATTCCCGAAATCGCATCGGGATATGCGGCCGCGTATCCGCTGGGCGTCATCGGTATCATTCTTGCCATGATCATCGTCCGTTACCTCTTCCGTATCAATAACGATGAAGAGACCAAACGTCTGGAAGCCGAAAAAGAGGCCAGCACTCTGGTTCCCCACATCGTTACTTATAAAGTGGAGAATCCCCTCATCGTCGGACGGACACTCGAAAAACTCGCCCTTCTGATAGATCGTAACTTCGTCGTATCGCGCATACAGAAAGAAGGAGAGGTCATGATACCCGACGATAATACCGTCATCGGAAAAGACGACTTGTTACTTATCGTTCTCTCGGAAGAAGACGAAGATGCCATGAAAGCATTTATCGGTCCGATTGTAGAAATGGACTGGGAAGCTATTCCCTCACCTATCGTTTCGAGACGTATCGTCGTTACCAAACCCGAGTACAACGGTCATACAGTGGGTTCGTTACGCCTGCGCATGGGATACCGGTTGAATGCGACCAGACTGAACCGTGCCGGTGTAGACCTGCTCGTTACCCCCAACCTCGAACTGCAAATGGGCGACCGCCTCACGGTCGTAGGCCGGCAAGAAGATATAGCACGGCTGGCTTCTCGGCTGGGGAACTCGATGAAACGTCTCAACGAACCCAATATGATCACCATATTCATAGGGATTTTCCTCGGTATATTGCTGGGAAGCATTCCCTTATCGATACCGGGCATGTCATCGTCGATGAAACTCGGACTGGCCGGAGGTCCGCTCGTGGTGGCTATACTTATCGGTCGATTCGGGCATAAGATGAAACTGGTAACTTACACCTCGACCAGTGCCAGCCTCATGTTACGGGAAATAGGAATATGCCTCTTCCTCGCCAGTGTCGGCATCGAGGCAGGTGGAAATTTTGTCGACACCGTATTCTCCGACGATGGTTTGCTATGGGTATTGTGGGGATTCCTTATCACCATCATACCGATGCTCGTTATAGGAATCATCAGCCGCTGGTACTATAAACTCAATTACTTCACAATCATGGGATTGCTTTCGGGTAGTATGACCGATCCTCCCGCTTTGGCATACGCCAACAAAGTATCGGGCAACGACGCTCCGGCCGTGGCTTATTCCACGGTATATCCTTTGACCATGTTCCTTCGGGTACTTACTGCTCAGTTACTCATACTTATTTTTATATAAAGTAAAAGATTCTATTCCGACAAAAACCGTCTTTGAAAGACGGTTTTTGTCGTTTTCGGCCTTTACCGAGAAAATGGAGAGATTCGTCGATAAAATAAACCCTTCCCTACATTGTAATTGTAAAAAGAAAAACAGTTTCATTACCTTTGTAATATAATTTATTATCGAAACTCTATGAAATATCAACGTCTATTCACTCTCGCCGGTTGCTTTTTCCTGACCGCCCTGACCATTTCGGCTCAGGAAAAACCGCAAACATGGAGCCTCGAAGACTGTTTGCAATATGCATACCAGCAGAATATCGAACTGAAACAGAGCCGACTTTCCCTCGAAAGCAGCCGGATCGATACCAAGAATGCGAAGGCCAAGTTATTCCCTTCCCTGACGGCGGGCATCAGCTATCAATACAATAATACCCCATTCCAAGAGACAAACAACAGCGACCTCGACAATTACATCATCACGGGAAACAGCGGCAGCGACAAAAACCAATTTTCGGGCAGCTATAACCTGCGCGGTTCGCTGACGCTCTTTAACGGAGGAAAGCAACTGAATCAAATCAAAACGCAAAAAATCAATGAACAGATGCAGTCGGCTTCGCTTGAAGAAACATTCGACAACATCGAGTCGGCCATCATATCGGGCTATCTGCAAATACTTTATGCGCAGGAAGCTGTCCTCATCAACCAGAAGACCGTAGAAGTGTCGAAAGCCCAATGCGAACGGGGTGAAAAACTGAAAAATGCCGGCACACTCTCAGAAAGCGACTACGCCCAACTGGTATCGCAATACAGCAGCGATAAATACCAACTCGTCGTTTCCCAGAACACGTTGGCTCAAAACCAACTCACTCTCAAACAACTATTGGAACTCGGCATAGAGGAATCCATAAATATCGCAACTCCCGAACTCGATGATACCGACGTACTCACACCGTTGGCTACACAGAACGAAATATATCAAACCGCCCTTGCCTGTATGCCGGGTATCAAGTACAGCGAATTAAATATAGCGGCTTCCAAACTCGACATAAAAAGTGCAAAAGCCGGATATTACCCCAGCCTCTCTCTGTCGGCCGGAGTCAGTACGGGACACCTTTCTACCAGCAACGGAAACACGGGTTCCCAGATGAAAAACAAACTCAGCGAGTCGATAGGCCTGTCGCTTTCCATACCTATATACAGCAACCGCGATACCCGTTCGGCCGTATCGAAAGCCCGTATCGCCGCAACTACGGCCGAACTAGATCTACAAAATGTCAAGAAAAACTTACTGAGCGACATCGAGAATCTTTATCTCGAAGTAAAAGCGGCTCAAGAACAATATGTATCGGCACAAGAAGAAGTAAAAGCAACCCGTGCCAGTTACAACTTGATACAGGAAAAGTTCAACCGGGGAATGGCCAACACTCTCGAACTGCTCACAGAAAAAAATAATCTGCTCATAGCCGAACAAAAAGTATTGCAAGCCAAGTACATGGCTATACTCAACCGGTTGTTATTGAATGTATATCAAAACAAACCCGTCTCTCTCTAACGCATATAACACACTCAAATATGAAAAAAGGAATCATTATCACCATTATCGTGGTTGTTGTCGCTGCCATAGGGGGCTACTACCTTTTCGGCAACACAGGAAAGAAAAATCAAATCTCCTACGTTACCGTCGCCGTGGGACGTAGCGATATATCCAACTCGGTTACGGCAACAGGCACCATAGAACCTGTAACCGAAGTAGAAGTCGGTACTCAGGTATCGGGTATCATCGACAAGATATATGTCGATTACAACTCGGTCGTAAAAGAGGGGCAACTTATCGCCGAAATGGATAAAGTTACCCTTGAAAGCGAATTGGCATCGGCACAAGCGACCTACGACGGAAATCTTGCCGAATACGAGTACCAAAAGAAAAACTTCGAACGGAACAAGGGCCTTTACGAACAATCGCTCATCAGCGAGCAGGAATACGACGACTCGGAATACAGCTACAAAAAATCGAAAAGCGCTCTCGAAAGCAGTAAAGCCGCACTGGCCAAAGCCCAACGCAATCTCTCATACGCCATCATTACTTCGCCCATAGACGGTATCGTCATAAGCCGCGACGTAGAAGAAGGCCAGACCGTGGCTTCGGGTTTCGAGACTCCTACACTGTTCAATATCGCCGCCGATCTCACACAGATGCAGGTTGTGGCCGATGTCGACGAAGCTGACATAGGAGGCGTTGAAGAAGGCCAACGGGTAACCTTTACCGTCGATGCCTACCCCAACGATGTTTTTGAAGGACGTGTAACGCAAATACGACTGGGCAGTACCAACAGCTCATCGAGTACGACAACCGACGAAAGTGTCATCACTTACGAAGTCGTCATTTCGGCCCATAATCCCGACCTGAAACTAAAACCCCGCCTGACGGCCAACGTAACGATATATACCCTCGACAAGCAAAATGTATTGAGTGTGCCAGCACGCGCTTTGAGATTTGCCCCCGAATATCCGCTGGTAGATAAAAATGCCATTGTCGTAGATTGCGAAGGAGAAGCCAAAGTCTGGTCGCAAGAAGGAAATACATTCACTGCCCACCCTGTGCAGACCGGCATCAGCAATGGCATCATGACCGAAATCCTCGGAGGCATCGATGAAGGAACCGTCATCATAGAAGAAGCCGTCATCGGAGTATCGGCAGAAATGGCAGAGAATGAAACAGGTGATGTGGAAAGAAGTCCTTTCATGCCGGGTCCTCCGGGAAGCAACAAAAAGAAAAGCAAATAATCACAAGTGCAACCGATTATGAGCAAAAAAGTCATCGAACTGCAAAATATAAAGCGAGACTTCAAAGTAGGAGATGAGATCGTCCACGCACTACGCGGTGTCTCATTCACCATCTGCGAAGGAGAATTCGTTACGATTATGGGAACATCGGGATCGGGAAAGTCGACTCTGCTCAATACGTTGGGCTGCCTCGACACTCCAACCAGCGGAGAATATCTCCTCGACGGAATCTCGGTGCGGACAATGAGCAAACCGGCGCGGGCTATTTTACGAAACCGGAAAATCGGATTCGTATTCCAAAATTACAACCTGCTTCCCAAAACCACAGCCGTAGAAAACGTGGAACTCCCCTTGATGTACAACTCCTCGGTAAGCGCCTCCGAACGCCGTCGCCGCTCGATAGAGGCACTTCAAGCCGTAGGGCTGGGAGACCGGCTCGAACACAAGTCGAACCAAATGTCGGGCGGTCAAATGCAACGGGTTGCCATAGCCCGTGCATTGGTAAACAACCCGGCCGTTATCTTGGCCGACGAAGCAACGGGAAACCTCGATACGCGCACGTCATTCGAAATTCTCGTTCTTTTCCAGAAACTCCACCAGGAAGGCCGCACCATCATTTTCGTTACCCACAATCCGGAACTTTCTCAGTACAGCAGCCGTACCATACGTCTACGCGACGGCCATGTCATAGAAGACATCTTGAATCCCGATATTCTTTCGGCAGAAAAAGCTTTGGCCGCCTTGCCCAAAAACGATGAAGATTAATTAGCCTATGAATGTAACAAATCTCTTCAAAATAGCTTTACGCGCCTTAGCCAACAACAAATTGCGCGCCTTTCTCACCATGCTGGGCATCATCATCGGTGTCGCGTCGGTCATCACCATGTTGGCTATCGGACAAGGTTCCAAGAAAAGTATTCAGGCGCAAATCTCAGAAATGGGTTCGAACATGATCATGATTCACCCGGGTGGTGAAATGAGGGGCGGTGTACGTCGCGACCCGTCGGAAATGCAGACCCTGAAACTCGAAAACTACACGACGTTACGCAACGAAACAAAATTCCTCTCAGCCATCAGCCCCAACGTATCTTCTTCGGGACAACTCATCTGCGGGAACAACAACTACCCGTCGTCTGTTACCGGCGTAAGCATCGACTACCTCGATATACGCCAGCTTAAAATCAATGACGGCAGTATGTTTACCGAAGCCGATATACAAAGCTCGGCAAAGGTATGTGTCATAGGAAAAACCATTGTTGAAAATCTTTTTCCCAACGGGGAAGACCCGCTCGGGAAAATCATACGCTTCAATCAAGTTCCTTTCAAGGTAATCGGTGTCTTGAAATCGAAAGGATATAACTCGTTCGGACAAGACCAAGACGACATCGTCCTCGCCCCCTACTCCACCGTCATGAAGCGATTGCTTGCCGTTACCTATCTTCAAGGCATTTTCGCATCGGCTTTATCGGAAGACATGACCGAGTATGCAATCGATGAAATAACGACCATATTACGTCGCGAACATAAATTGAAAGCCTCGGACGAAGACGATTTCAGAATACGCAGTCAGCAGGAATTAAGTTCCATGCTCAACACGACAACCGACCTCATGACCACCTTACTGGCCTGTATAGCGGGAATATCGCTCATCGTCGGCGGTATCGGCATTATGAACATCATGTATGTAAGTGTAACCGAACGTACACGGGAAATAGGACTCCGTATGAGTGTCGGCGCAAGGGGGGTAGACATACTCTCGCAATTTCTCATCGAAGCGATACTCATCAGCATTACCGGTGGTATCATCGGCGTCATACTGGGTTGCGGAGCCAGCTGGATCGTGAAAAACGTCGCACACTGGCCTATCCTCATACAGCCGTGGAGCGTGATCCTGTCATTTGCAGTATGTACCGTTACAGGAGTATTTTTCGGTTGGTATCCGGCTAAGAAAGCAGCCGACCTCGATCCGATCGAAGCTATACGATATGAATAATGCAAAAGGTATGAAATCCGGAAATAAAAATCACAAAAGAGTCAGTCTTTTCATTCACATAACAGGGTGGGGCCTCATTTTCGGTCTCCCTCTGTTGTTTTCCGACCATAGCTCTCCGGATTATTTCCGGCACTACTTATGGTTTTCTCTCATACCATTGGCCTTGCTTACTGTCTTTTACGTCAATTATACGCTCCTCATCGATAAATTTCTCTTCAAAAGAAAATCGATGGCATATTTCCTTATCTTCAATACGTTCTTAATCACAGGTGTCTCTCTTATCCTTTTTGCCGTCCGACATTATTATATCGACGTCAACCGGCTTCCACCGCCGCCAGAAACTGCCATACAGGCCTTCTTCGGATTTTTTCTTCGGGACATGGTTCCTCTTATACTGGCCGTAGGTATGAGCATTGCCGTAAAAATGACAAGCCGATATATTTTCATCGAGAAAGAACTCGAAACGGTAGAAAGAGAAAAAGTCGAAGCCGAACTGAAAACACTGAAAAGTCAAATCAATCCTCATTTCCTTTTCAATACCCTCAACAATATATATTCACTCATCGACCTATCTCCGGAAAAAGCCCAGCAGGCAGTCATCGAACTCAGTAAACTGATGCGCTATGTACTTTATGACAACACACCTCGATACGTCCCGTTATCGAAAGAAATAGACTTCATCTACAATTATGTCGAACTCATGCGCCTGCGTCTTGCCTCCAACACCGATCTTTCGGTAAGCCTGCCGACAGAAAAATACTCGCACATAGAAGTGGCACCTCTCCTCTTTATCGCCCTTATCGAGAACGCATTCAAACACGGTGTCAGCAACACCCAACCGTCGTTTGTACACATCGACATCTCGGTCGACGACGACAGCCACCGCATCATCTGCCGCATCGAAAACAGCTGCTTCCCCAAAGGGAGCGATGATAAAAGCGGATCGGGCATCGGCCTCGATAACCTGAAAAAACGTCTCGACATACTATATCCGGGACATTATACGTTTACTACTAAGGAGAATGAATATTCTTATTGCTCCGAACTGACACTATCGACACACCCCGTACAGCCATGAAACTGAAATGCGCCATCATCGACGACGAGCCACTGGCCGTAAGCCTGCTGAAAAACTATGTAGAGAAAACCCCTTTTCTCGAACTTGCCGGTTCGTACACCAGTGCCATAAAAGCAATGGAAGAAATTACAAACGGATTACAACCCGACCTGCTCTTCCTCGACATACAGATGCCCGAAGTCAACGGACTGGAATTTTCCCGTATCATCGGTGATCGTTGCCGCACCATTTTCACTACGGCATTCGAACAATATGCCGTAGACAGCTATCGCGTAAACGCACTCGACTACCTGCTCAAACCTTTCTCTTATTCCGATTTTCTGCAAGCCTGCGAAAAAGCACGTCAATGGTTCGAATTGAACCAAAATCGGAATTCCGCACCGATAATACCGCAATCGATATTTGTCAAAAGCGAATATAAACTAATACAAATCGACCTCGATAAAATACTCTATATAGAAGGCCTGAAAGACTATGTAAAAATATATATCGAGAACGAGCCGCACCCCGTACTCTCCCTCATGAGCCTCAAATCGCTCGAAGAACAACTGCCGGAACAGAAATTTGTACGTGTACATCGCTCATTTATTGTACACATGGACAAAATCAAAGTCATAGAACGGAACCGCATCGTTTTCGGGAAAACATATATTCCCATCTCCGACTCTTATAAAGAACAACTGATAGAGCAGCTCAACCGTCGTTCCATCATCGGAAAACTGTGAGCCAATCTTTGCTCACTTTTTTCCATAGTCAGAGAATATCGACAATCTCTTTCAAAGAAGATACCTGATAAGTAGGGCAAGCAACCGGATAATTTGGCGATGTACGACCCACGTATGCCCGATTGACGGGAACTTCGCTCGTACATGTTTGCAGAAGCGGTTTATTCCCGGGATTGAAATAGATTTGTTTTATTCCTACCCGGGCGGCACCGCAAATATCGGCCTCGTAATTATCTCCTATCATCACGACAGAATCGGGCGTCGCCGAAAGCAATGCAAGCGCATGGCGGAATATTCCGGAGTGGGGTTTCAAAAAACCGACATCGTCGGAGAGAACAATATGGTCGAAAAACGACCGCAGGCCCGCATTATCGAGTTTTCGATATTGTACTTCCCGGAATCCGTTACTCAACAAAGTAAGCGTATAACGCAGAGACAAATATTGCAGAAGCTCCCGGGCATAAAAATGCAGACCTATCTGCTCGGACAATGCCGAGAGATAGGTCTGATTGAGTTTAGGAATGATTTTCTCGTCGTAAACGCCTATCCGCTGTAAAGGATAACGAAAACGCTCGACAATCAATTCTTCGCGTGAGATGCGACTGTGATGATAAAGATTCCAAAGTTCGGCATTCTTTTCACTGTATATCCGATAAAAATCATCGAATGATGGATAATAACCGGCCAGTGAAAACTTGTCATACGCAATTTTTAATGCGCCATAGGAATTTCGCTTAAAATCCCATAAAGTGTCATCGAGATCGATGAAGACATGCCGTAAAGAAATCGCAGCCACTCCCTATCCGCAATTATTTACGGATTACGAGATATTTCGATACGCTCCAGAATTCTTCGGGGTTGGTGATAGAAAGTTCGGTGATAACTTTACCTTCTTTCACAAACGTATAAGAACCTTCGGGGTGAGAAGTCATAAGAGTAGCTTTCTTCACATTCAAAGGAATAGAAGATACATTGCGCAGATCGGCTTTGGTAAAGTCGGCATCGTTTACTACACCTTGAAGAGTTCTAACTTTGAGGATACCACCTTCGAGAATGCCTTTGGCTTTAAGTTCTTTTTTGGTACCGATCGTATAGAATACCGTGTTGAGAGCTTGGTCTTGAGCATTGAGTTGATCTTGTTGATCTTTATTCTCATTCGAGAGGGCATCGAGTTTGCTGTTCAAAGAAGCGATCGAAGCGTCAAGTTCTTTGATTTGAGCATCACGTTGTGCGAGCTCGGCTTGGAGAGCCGTAATCATAGCTGCTTTTTCCTCGTTTTCGGCTTTGAGACGCTCAACGGTTTTCTTCAAGCTGGCAATGTTGTAATTGCGGTTCCTTACTTGTTTTTCGAGCGTAGCGATTTTTTCTTGATTGTCTTTCAATTGCTCGATAATCTGAGCGATAGAAGCTTTCAGACGTTCACCTTGAGCTTGATTCAAAGCAGCCTCGGTTTTCGTAATCTGAGAAAAATTTGCTTCGATCTCGTCTATCATTTGCAACAATTCCTCTATATCGGAAGCCAACCGTGTATTGACTTGCGCGATAGAATCGTTCTGAAATTGCAAACGAGCGATTTCTTTTTTCGGACCCTGGCATGCTACGAAGAAAAGCATCGAAAGGGCTGCCATACTTAATACTACTTTTTTCATAATCTACTTGTTTTAAGAGTTGTTTTTTAATTATTGTCTAATTCTTCTTTTTCTTTTATTTTGGTTTTATCTTTTTTCTCATCGGCGACACCGGCCACCACGATTACGCACTCTCCTCGCGGCTCTTGCTGCGTATAATGAGCAATCACCTCTTCGAATGTCCCGTCAAAAGTCTCCTCATGTATTTTGGAGATTTCGCGGCTTACCGAGACCCGACGCTGTACCCCGAATATTTCGGACATCTGTACGAGGGTTTTCACCAACCGGAACGGAGATTCGTAAAAAATCATTGTCCGAGGCTCAGTCGACAATTCCCCCAAACGAGTTGCCCGACCTTTTTTCTGAGGAAGAAAACCTTCGAACGTAAACCGGTCACACGGCAATCCTGAATCGACAAGAGCCGGTACAAAAGCTGTCGCCCCGGGCAAACACTCAACAGGTATTCCTGCCTTACGGCTCTCACGCACCAACAGAAAACCGGGATCGGATATAGCCGGCGTTCCTGCATCGGAAACCAGCGCTATGGTCTCGCCTGCTCTCAAACGCTCGACAACCGCCTCTACGGTCTTATGCTCATTAAACTTATGATGCGACTGCATACGGGTCTTAATATCGAAATGTTTCATCAGGATACCGCTGGTACGGGTATCTTCGGCCAAGATGCAATCTACCTCCTGCAAAACTTTGATAGCTCTCATCGTCATATCTTCGAGATTGCCTATCGGTGTGGGTACGATATAAAGCTTCGACATAATCGCTTCTATTCAAAACGTTGCTGTAACAAAGAACGCAACAATTCAAAAGCCTCAGACTCGAAATCCCATGCAAAACGATTTTGCAGATACGTCAACGACTCTTCGTACGACGCTATATGATTGAGTTCTTCAATGGTTTGAGCCATCAAATCGCCGTCGTTATCGAATAACTCCCGACGAAACAAAAAGCGATCATTGATACTCATCATTTTTTGTAATTCCCGATAATCCGCTTTGCTTTCTTCGGAGTGAACAATCGTCTCCATACCTTCTTCCGGCACATCAGATTCCGGCTTTTCCTCCAAAGAATTCTCTTCGCCCGAAACGGTTATCATCTTCTCGCTATGATATTCCGACAAAGAATCGCCTTCCTTTTCTTCGGGAGATACGGCATCTTCCTGATTTCCGGCAACGATTTTATCGAGCAATGGAATATCTTTTTTTTCCCTACTCTCTTCCGAACCCGAAGATTCCCGAGAAACCTCACAATACGATTGCGGTAAAATATCATCGGTTCTTTCAGAATCCTGCATTTCGGGAATCCGATCAAAAAGACAAAACTCCTCATCCGTAGCGTCCCAAGAAAAAACAAGTGAACTCGTTTCCACATCAGGAATATCTTTTTCTTCCGAATGGGAGAAAGATTCTCCGTACTCCTTATTCTCCTTTGAAACAGTATCGCACATCGGGATATCATTTCTTTCCGCATTTTCGTAAACAAGCAACGACGCTTCGCCGCTTTCGACTTTTTCCGCCGTCTGTTCAACCATCGGAATAGTCTCTTTAACAGTGTTTAATGCTCGTAATTCCTCACACAAAGATTCACCTTTTTCAAGAGAAATTTTACATAAAATGGCCGGCACTTCGGGATAACTTTCGGATACAAGTTGCATCAACTCGGTCAACTCCGCAAGCGTCGCATTTATATGTTCTATGCGAGAATCCAACATTATTTCAACGTTTTTACCTACAAAAGTATGAAAAAAAACGATAATTCATACGGTCTCTATCATTATTTTTCCTCCATAACCACTTTTTTTTATTCTTTTACGAGTTTTGTGTTTATAGGAATCTTTTTCCTATATGTATTTCTCATACAATAAAGCACAACATACAATAATAAATAATATATTCGCAATAAAATATTTTTAACCATGATTAAACACAAATTATTTTTGCTCTCATTATTCTTATTTTACGGGGCGATCGCTTATCCATATACCGAGTTACAAAAATGCGATATAGAAAAAGTCATATCGCGCGACTCCACATTCTACTACGCCTCGTTGGTAAACGACTATTTTATGCGGAATTATCCCGACCCGACAGCCAATTCCTTCGTCGGAGGAAAGAAAAGAAACAGTCGTATCTGGACGCGAGGAGTATATTACGAAGGCCTTATGTCGATGTACCGACAGACTCCCGTCGAAAAATGGTATGACTATACTCAAGAATGGGGAGACTTCCACAAATGGATATCAAATGACACCAAGGCTCCGACCAATGCCGATTTCCATTGCTGCGGAATGGCATATCTCGACATGTATATGCTCGACACCTTGCAAACAATCCGTAAAACACATATTAAAAATCATATCGATGCCCTGATGTACGAGCGAAAAAGTATCGACGACTGGTATTGGGTAGATGCCGTACACATGGCTATGCCTATCTACGCCCAACTTGGCTCGATCGAAAATGATGACCGTTATTTTGAATACATGTACGATATGTATATGTTTACCCGAGATAAACAGGGCGACGCCGGCAAATCGAGCAAAGGGAAAGGAAAAGGTGCCCCGCTTTTCAATGAAACAGACGGATTATGGTATCGGGACTATCAATTCGATCCTCCTTACACCGACAAAGTTGAAACCGATAAACCTTGTTATTGGTCGCGCGGAAACGGCTGGGTTTACACCGCCCTGATGCGGGTACTCCAATACGCCCCCGACACGGTTTGCCATAAAGATCGATACATGGAAGACTTCACCGCTATGTCCGAAGCTCTCACTAAATGCCAACGCGAAGACGGCTTTTGGCCGGTCAGCCTTGCAGCCCCGTCGAACTACGGGTCTACCGAAGCAGAAGGTCCAGAAACCTCAGGCACAGCACTTTTCATCGCAGGTATGGCTTACGGAATACGCATAGGATTACTCGACAGCACGACATATATACCTTATGTGGTAAAAGGCTGGAATGCCCTCTGCCACAAAGCGGTAGCCAATAATGGATTTCTGGGTTACGTACAAGGAACCGGTTCAAAACCCGAAGACGGGCAACCGGTAACGCGAACACATATCCCCGACTTCGAAGATTTCGGCATAGGATGTTTCCTATTGGCCGCTGCCGAAGTCTACCAACTGGGTGATGTAGACCTCAATCCTACCAGTTCCATCTATTCGGCAACAAACGATACCCAACTTATCTCAACCCGATATTATTCCATCGACGGAAGACCCTTATCAACTCCCGGAGAAGGGATAACTATCATCAAAAACATCTATTCCGACGGAACGGTCCAAACCGGTAAAAGCATCTCGAACAGATAACAAAATAAGAAATTACACTGCAATATTTTTCCCACAAAAGGTGTAACCTTTTTCTCATTTTTACGTCTAACAAACGTAATATAAAAAGCATCCGTCATGAAAATCAAACATTCTTTCCTTTTGTGGGGACTTGTATTTCTTCTCTTCGTTTCTTGTGGAGAAAAACAAAATTATCTCTCAGGCCAGATTGAAGGTTTGGAACCGGGTGATTGCATTATTTTGGGGTTGATCGACCCGATTACCGATGAAATTTACATATCCGATTCGACCATCGTAGAAAAGAAAAATCATTTCGACTTATATACCAAAGCGACAGACCAATGGGCATATTTAGCTCACTGTCCTAAAAACGAGAAAATAAAAATCGAACATCACCGAGGAAACAGATTCCGTTTCTTTCTTGAAGGATACGCATCTCTCCACCTTTCCGGATCTACCGACAATTTCCACTACCTAAAAATTACCGGCGGTCTATATGAAACGCCAGATTTGAGACCGGCATTCAATTTGATGGACAGCGCTCTACTCATACAGCAAGACGGTATCGGCCGGTCCCCGTCCGACCCATTACGACGAACATTGATCAAAAAATCGAACCGTATGTTGATGACCGTAGACTCCATGGAACAACAATTTGCCGATACACATCCCGATTTTGCATACTCGGCAGCTATTATACGCTATGTCAATGAAAAAGAACTAGAAAAACGTTTCCGACAATTAACGCCACGAGTACAGAAAAGTGTGCCGGGCATAGCGGTCAGCAATCATTTGCAAATATTTCGATCGACTCAACCGGGTGGACTTGCTCCCGATTTTACACTTTTATCACTAACCGGAGATTCAATACGACTATCGGACTACAAAGGGAAACACGTATTTTTGGAATTTTGGGGGTCTTGGTGCGGACCTTGCCGCATGATGTCTCCTAAGCTCATAGCATTCAACCATACCCTACCGTCCGACAGTTCTATCATCATGATAGGCATAGCCTGTAACGAAGCGAATAAAAAGAATTGGAAAAAGGCCGTTGAAGAAGATAATCCCAACTGGATTCAAGTTCTAGAAGAAAACAATCAAGGGAAATTATCCGTGAGCCGCCAATATGCAATCGACGGCTATCCCACATCATTGCTTATCGATCCAAGAGGGAAAATCATTTTACGGGGCCACCCCGAACACATATTAGGGGAAGCAAGTGCTCTTCTGGGTCTATCCTCTAAATAAATCATGAACTATCCTTTTACCAAAGGAATCCTAACCTAACCGTCCGACAAATCGGGATACAAAACGATTATGTTACGGTCGGGAAAATATCGGTCGATATAATCGGGCAACTGTTCCAGTGAACCATCATAAGAAACAGTTCCTTGCCGAGCCGCAACAATAATGAGGAGATGGTCGGAATTTACTTTTGGAGAAATCTCCGGCAAATCTTCATATCCATCCATATCTTCGAAAAAGGGCGTAACTTGTTTATAGTTTTCTCGTATCCATTTTTGCAAAGCGGTATTTGTATCTTTCCCTGCATAAAAATAAACACCTCCTCCCAAAGCCGTCGCCAACCGACATATCTGTTCTACCCACTTCAAGAAACCCGGTTCATACTCGGCCTTGGCAGGAACCGTAACAATAATACGCCTCAATGTATTGACCGGCATCAAAAAACGCGCAATCATTACCTCCTGATACAAGTCCTCCAACAACGCCCCCGTCAAATTACCGAAAAGCGTATCTCCTGCACAATTTTTACAATGCATACCGATAATGACATCGGTTATACCGTACTCCTTGGTCGCATGGACAATTCCGCTGACGATATTCCAATCATAACGAACAATCTCCCTCAACGGAACATCGACGGCTGCCGTAATCTTCGCGGCTTTTCTCAAATTGTGTTTTCCCTGCATCTCAGCATACGTCGAATTATCAACGTCATCGATAACACTCAGTGCCAACAGATTTTCTTCCTGACCGGAATCCCGTATCGCCAATGAAAGGTTTATCAAATTGCCGACCGTAGAAGGATTTGCAATAGGTATCAATATACGCTCCTGTCTGCAAGGTGTGCGGCTCTCCAAACTTTTATCTATCGCCATGCGACGGGCGGCTCTCTCGGTAATAAACGAACTCACAACGCAGGTAACAAGTATCAACAAAATCGTACCGTTCAACACATCGTCATTCAACAATCTTTCTCCCGTAGGCAGGACAATATTATACCCGACCAATACAGTCGCCAAAGTAGCTGCCGCCTGCGCATTGCTCAATCCATACATCAATATACGTTCGACCGACGACATTCGATAAATTTTCTGTGTTAGCCAGCAAGCAATCCATTTACCAAGCAAAGCCACACCAATCATGACCGCTGCCACAAGCAACGCATTTCCATGCCCCAAAATCACCCGCACGTCGATCATCATACCCACCCCGATAAGGAAATAGGGTATAAAAAGAGCATTCCCAACAAATTCCAGATGATTCATCAAGGGCGATACGTGGGGTATCAGGCGATTCAATACCAGTCCTACGACAAACGCACCGAGAAGGCCTTCCATTCCAGCCAACTCCATCAAAGCCGCACCCAAAAACACCAGCGCCAATACAAATATAAATTGTATAACACCATTGTTGTATTTCCTGAAAAACCACCGACCGATACGCGGAAAAGAAAAGGTAATCAATATCCCGACCAGAATAAACTTGATAACCAACCACAGCCAAAACAAATCGTCGGACTCTCCTCTGAATAATCCGCTTATAACGGCAAGGACCAAAAGCGTAAAAGTATCGGTTACGGCAGTACCGCCTACGGCAATGCTTACACTACTCTGCCGAGATATGCCATAACGTATAACAATAGGATAGGAAACCAACGTATGCGACGCATACATACTGGCCAGCAGTATCGAGGTCAACAGACCGTACTTCAACAAAACCATGTTTGTTACCAGCCCGATACTTATGGGTATAACAAAGGCCAGCACTCCCAATACCATCGCCTTTCCGCGATTCTGCCGAAAATCGCTCATGTTCATTTCCAATCCGGCCAAGAACATGATATAGAACAGTCCTACCTTACCGAACAGATCGAAGCTGCTGTCTCGTACCAAAATATTAAAACCATGCTCACCCACAATGACTCCCGCCAAAATCATTCCGATAATATGCGGAATATGAAGTTTGTTCAATACGATAGGAGCGAACAATATTATAAGTAATACAAGTAGAAATATCGCCGTCGGGTCGGTAAGCGGCAATCGTTGACTAAAATCGAACCAGTCCATACCTATGGAATTTATATAGGCAATAAGAATTTCCGATAACAAAATATTCTCTCAAATATTTACTTGCCGGAATCTTTTTCCATTGAAACATTCTTTGTCCGGTTCCATGATTCATCTATACAATCCACAACGGGAAAACCCGTTGTGGATTTTTATTTCAAGCGCCAATCCGACGCACGTAAACCGCGGCCGGACATTATGAATCAATACTCAAAACGACCGAACTCCGACTCGATGACAAGTCGGTTTTTCTCAGCAGCCGTTACGTAACCGACCACTTGCGCGTCGATACCGAACGAACGAGAAATATCGATAACCTCCTGCGCATGTTCGGGTGCCAAATACACCTCCATACGATGTCCCATATTGAAGACCTTATACATTTCCTGCCAGTCGGTTCCCGACTGTTCCCGAATAATACGGAAAAGCGGCGGAACAGGGAACAAGTTGTTTTTTACCACTTCCATATTCTCGACAAAGTGCATGACTTTGGTCTGAGCTCCGCCCGAACAGTGCACCATACCATGAATGCAGGGACGCATGACATCGAGCATTTTCTTGATGACAGGAGCATAGGTACGCGTAGGTGAAAGTACCAATCTGCCGGCATCGATACCGAGACCTTCGATAGCATCGGTCAGTTTCAGTCCACCCGAATAGACCAAATCGTCGGGAACGGCGGCATCATAGCTTTCGGGATATTTCCCGGCCAAATATTTGGCAAAGACATCATGTCTTGCCGAAGTAAGGCCGTTACTGCCCATACCGCCGTTATAGGATTTCTCATACGTGGCTTGCCCATACGAGGCCATACCTACAATCACATCGCCCGATTGTATATGCGCATTATCTATCACATCGCTGCGTTTCATACGACAGGTTACGGTACTATCTACAATAATGGTCCGCACAAGGTCTCCGACATCGGCTGTCTCCCCGCCGGTCGCATACACGCCGACACCCATATCGCGTAACTCGGACAGCAACTCATCGGTTCCATTGATAATGGCGGAGATAACCTCTCCGGGCACCAACAATTTGTTACGCCCGATGGTAGACGACACCAAGATATTGTCGGTAGCACCCACACATAACAGGTCGTCGATATTCATAATGAGCGCATCTTGCGCAATGCCTTTCCATACCGAAAGGTCGCCCGTCTCTCGCCAATACATATATGCCAAAGACGATTTGGTCCCGGCCCCGTCGGCATGCATGATATTGCAATAAGCCGGGTCGCCCCCCAAAATATCGGGAATTATCTTACAAAACGCTTTCGGGAATATACCTTTATCGATATTCTTTATGGCATTATGTACATCTTCTTTCGAGGCAGAAACACCTCTCAGGTTATATCGTTGATCGCTCATAGGAATTGAATTATTTCGCAAAAATAATGTAAAAAAAAAGGGCATCAAAGTGTTTTCGGCATTATTCGCCGTAAGGCATATCATATTGGTTACGAGAAGCGACTTCGCAGACCGAACGCCGGGATTTTTCACGCAAAGGATCGGCCGAATAACCGATAACGATATCGAGCAATACCCGTTTTCCCGAGGGAATCGCCAGCACTTTACGCACCGCAGCCTCATCGAACCACCCGACAATGCATGACCCCAACCCCTCATCGGCGGCCGCCAACACGATGTGCGCCGCAACTATACCGATGTCGATACGCGGAAAATGCTTACGTTTTATCCAACCTCCAAGCGTTGACGTAATATTTCCCGCCTCTTCCACGACAAGCAGATGCACGGGTGCTTGTTTGGTAAAATGATTCATACCCAATACCCGGTTGGCCGCAGCATCGGCCACTCGGTTCTTCAAATCGGGATCATCGACTACGACAAAATGCCACGGCTGCGCATTACAAGCCGAAGGCGCAAGACGGGCTGCCTCTATGATACGGGCCAATTTTTCCGGCTCGACAGTTTTTTCGGGATCGTACCTACGATCGCTCTGACGCTGCTTGACCAGATCGAGAAATCGTTCCATTTCCAAATCTTTTCCGAAAGGTTACTTTCCGTAAGTCATGATGCGGCTGATATACTTACCTACAATATCGAACTCCAAATTCACGACGCTTCCTTCGGCAATCTGATGGAAATTGGTATGTTCGTGGGTATAGGGTATAATGGCAACCTGAAAACTGCCGGGTCGGGAATTACAAACGGTAAGACTCACGCCATTGACCGTGATAGACCCTTTCTCGACAGTCGTATATCCCTCACGTACCATACCGGGAGTAGAGTCATATACAAACGTGTAATACCAACTGCCATCGGCCTCTTCCACCTTCGTACACCGGGCTGTACAATCGACATGTCCCTGAACGATATGCCCGTCGAGACGACCGTTCATAAGCATGCTGCGTTCGAGATTCACTTTATCGCCGGTTTTCAACAATCCCAAATTACTGCGATCGAGCGTCTCCTGTATCGCCGTTACCGTATAGGTATCTCCATCGATGCCGACAACAGTCAGACACACCCCGTTATGTGCAACACTCTGATCGATTTTCAATTCACTGGTGAAACTGCACGAAAGAGTCAGATGCAGATTGCCCTGTTCGCGGCGCAATGCCACAACCGGAGCGGCTTCTTCTACGATTCCTGAAAACATATCGGTTCGGTTTTAAGATTTTAAAGATGAAATCAAATTTGTGTCAAATGTAGGAAAAAATTTCATGTCTTCACCTCGGGTTTCATCTTAAATACGTACTTTTGAAAAATTTCTCATCATAACGATAACTTCAATTCAAGATAATGGCCGATATAAAAGTCTGGATAAACGCAGCCCGCCCCCGTACATGGCCTACCTCGGTAAGCCCAGTACTTGCAGCAACGGCCTTAGCATGGGCTCATGAGAAAGCACACTGGGGAATCGCCGCCATATGTTTCTTTTTCGCTTTGTTGGCACAGATCGCCTCAAACTTCGGCAACGACTATTTCGACTACCGTAACGGAAGCGATAAAGCCGACCGCATAGGACCTCGCCGGGCCGTAACTTCGGGCGACATTTCCCCCCGTGCCATGCTTGCGGCAACAATAGCGACATTAGGAGCGGCTTGCATCTTAGGGTGTATGCTCATACCTGTCGGCGGTTGGTGGCTGATTCTCGCCGGCGGGATAATTGCCGTCGCTGCATTGGCATACTCGGCAGGACCCTATCCGCTCTCCTACCACGGGTTGGGTGATTTGACCGTATGGATCTTTTTCGGGCTGGCGGCCGTAAACTTATCTTACTATGTACAAACTCTGACATTCGACCCCGACGTATTCCTTTGCAGTGCGGCAATGGGGCTGTTGTCGGTCAATATTCTTATCGTGAACAATTACCGGGATATAGACGACGACCGCGCAGCAGGAAAACATACGACCGTTGTACTTTTCGGACGGAAATTCGCCCGCGCAGCATATTTGGCAAGCGGTATTGTCGCCCTTTTACTGGTCATGAAGTTTTGGATTGCAGCAGGGATCGCCGGCTTTATACTTCCTCTTGCTTATCTGACAGTACATATCAAAAATTATCGGGATATGGGAAAATGGTCCGGCCGGGAGTTAAATCGGGTTTTGGGAGCAACCGCCCGTAACCAATTGCTATTCACTCTGCTGTTTATCATCTGTATTATCATTGCCGAAAGCTCTTCTCTATAATTTCACGCCATGCACATTCTTTACAACCACTTCGCCCAATCTTCTTTTACCGTCAAATTCCTGATTTTTATAGGAATCGAGTTGCTGTGTTTATGCTTTGTATCGCTTCTTACGGTATTTCTATCGTTTATTTTCTCAGGAATAAGCCTCACTCGCGTGGCACTGACGGCACAAGACATCATACTTTTTATTCTCCCGGCACTATGCGCCGCCTACCTTTTCGGCGGAAATCCCGTCAAGTACCTGCAAGCCGACCGGTCTCCGGGTATCGGAGCCGTCATAGGTATCGTGTTATGTATGCTTTTCTCTATCCCGATGATGAATCTCATCATCGAATGGAACGAATCGATAATCCTACCGGAGGCACTCTCGAATATCGAAAATTGGTTGAAAGCACAAGAAGCCAGTGCACAAGAAATGACCCGCCACATGTTACAGATGTCGAATATCGGAGACTTGACGATCATGATACTGATCGTCGGCGTCCTAACCGGTATCGGAGAAGAATTTGTGTTCAGGGGAATCGTCCAGCGCCTCTTTCTCGAAAAGTTTCGTAACCGTCATATCGCCGTATGGACAACTGCCATAATTTTCAGCGCCATACATTTCCAATTTTACGGTTTCGTCCCCCGTATGCTATTAGGAGCTTTTTTCGGGTATCTTTTGGTATGGTCAGGTAATATATGGCTACCCGTAACCGCTCATGCCCTCAACAACAGCCTCTCGGTCATCGGCGCCTATATTTGGGGGACAGACAATAACGACAGTCTATTCGATGCCGTCGGCACATCTTCGGGCGATGCAGGCTGGATCGTAGTCAGCACTTCGATTACCGTAATAATGATATGGATTTTACAACGCCGCCTTAAATGGCAAAAAGACTCGGAAAGCCTCCATTTACCGAACCGATAGCCCGAAGCAACCGGCACACCTTAATTATTTTCCTTCGAGGTGGTCGAATTGTTTCCGATGGAATATAAAATTACGTCCCAAGTATTTCTCCCGCACAACCGGATTGGAAGCCAACTCTTCGGAGGTTCCCTGAAACAATATCTTGCCTTCGAAAAGGAGATATGCCCTATCGGTAATACTCAATGTTTCCGGGGCATTATGGTCGGTAATAAGAATACCGATATTTTTCTCTTTCAATTTATAAACGATATACTGAATATCTTCTACCGCAATGGGGTCGACACCCGCAAACGGCTCATCGAGCATAATGAATTTCGGGTCAATAGCCAGACAACGGGCTATTTCGGTACGACGGCGTTCCCCCCCCGATAAGCGGTCGCCTAAATTCTTACGCACTTTTTCGAGCCGGAACTCGGCAATAAGACTTTCGAGCTTTTCTTTCTGATACTCCTTGCTTTTACCGGTCATTTGCAGAACGGCGATCAGATTATCTTCTACTGACAACTTCCGGAATACCGAAGCTTCCTGAGCCAAATACCCGATACCATACTGCGCCCGACGATAAACTGGAAACGACGTAATATCGAGGTCATTGAGAAAGATGCGGCCTTCGTTGGGCGTAATCAACCCTGTCGTCATATAGAACGTCGTCGTCTTACCGGCACCGTTCGGGCCCAACAAACCTACGATTTCGCCCTGACGCACATTGATAGACACATGATTGGCCACCGTACGCTGCCCGTATTTTTTTACAAGGTCTTCGGTACGGAGCACCATCTTTCCCTCGGCGGCAAAACGCTCCATCTCCTCCGGAGACGGCATGGCCACCTTTTTATGATGAATGATTGGCTTTATGCTGTCGATCCATTTCATAAGAGGCAAAGGTAACGATTTTCGACGAATTGCCGCACGATTCCACTTTTTTTTGCAGAAAGGCTTTGTTTTCCTCTTTACACGACAATTATCGTCATAAACAATTTTAACTCCGACGGAAAGCAATGCAGGAAAATTTCCTACCCCAAAATAAGGAATAATGAGATTCTGTGCATTCGCTCAAAATAACAGATATTTCACTCAGAGCAGAATGCAAAAGAATCTCAATCCAATGATACTCTTATATAATCCATCGTCGGCCTACCGGCCTCACTTGGAATGACAAAATTTCGGGAACACTTAAAAACAAACCGCACCCAAAATTCAGGGAATAAAACGATACTTACCGAAATGCGTACCGCAACCACACGGAATTTTCACCGACTCGTTCCACTCCAATCAGCCGAAGTATGGTAGTAGGAAAAGACGGGTCATCGATACCATCAAACACGGCTGTCATATCCCGACGGCCATCAATACCGGCACCTACCACGATACTTACCTCGTCGATCAGACCTTCTCTAAGAAATGCCCCATTGATATTTCCTCCTCCCACCACAGCAAGACGGTCTACACCGAACTGTTTGTTCAAAATTTCGACCGCACGCGACAAATCGACATGCTCTTTTCCTGCGGCTATCCATGAAATATTCTGACGATGAAGTGCTTCGAAATATTCTTTCGGGGCTTGCTCGCTTGTAAAAACCAATAAAGGTTTTTCATCGTAACGATTATCGGGCCAACGAAGCCGTCCTTTCGAATCGACAGCAATACTATAACCGCGAGACGACTCGGCTTCATAAAACGATTCCCGGCCAACAGGCTCGGCATCTGCCGGCATAAACAATTCTGGCATAGCAAAATGCTTCTGCATGGTTACCCGGCCCGAAAGTTCCGAAGAACAATCCAGTCTCTTCAATACTTCGTAATACTCATCGCCTCCTATTTTCTCGGTCATATCACAATCGATGCGACCATCGACCGAACTCATCATGTGGCAAATTATGTAAGGTTTCATATCTTGTTTTATTTGTTTATCAAACTATATCGAAATTTTTCACTTTCCGAATCAATACCACTCTTTACCAACCGACTAACGGTATCCTTTTTTTCGGCGCGGGAAATGCCTTATCGATTTCCCGCAAATCGTCTTCCGTCAGGTTTATATTAAGGCTGCGAGCATTCTCTTCTACATGCGCGACATTACTTGCTTTCGGAATAGCTACTACATTTGGGGTTCTCATAATCCATGCCAGCATTACCTGCGAGGGAGTAGCGCCATGCCGTACAGCGATCTCTTGCAAAACTTCATGATTCCGAAGATTTCCTTCTCCAAATGGCGTGTATGCCATAATCGGTATTTGGTGATTTTCGCACCACGGCATAAGATCATATTCGATACCACGCTCTTTCAGATTATAAAGGACTTGGTCTGCTGCGCAATCCTCTCCATGCGGGAGGGAGACAATCTTCTCCATATCAAGCACATCGAGATTACTCATCCCCCACGAGGCGATTTTACCCTCCTGTTGCAACTCCACCATCGCTCGGACAGTTTCGGCAAATGGGTAATGTCCCCTCCAATGCAACAAATAAAGATCTATATAATCCGTGCCAAGTCGCCGCAGACTTCGCTCACAAGCCAGTTTCGTACCATCATAACCTGCATTATCCGGTAGGACTTTACTCACCAAAAATACGTCATCGCGACAACTTCGTACAGCCTTACCTACCAAATCTTCATTGCCATACATTTCTGCCGTATCAATTAGCGCCATACCCAATTCGACACCTCGGCGTAGAGCTTGTATCTCCTCGTTGCGCCGTTTTCCCATCTTCCAAGTTCCTTGCCCGATAGGAATAACTTTCCGGCCATTCCGAAATGTAATCAATCTTTCCATCATTTTAAACGTACTTCATCGGACCACAGATACTCTTTCCCCGGATTATTTCAGATAGTCATGAAAAAACTGCTCGATTTTATCAAATGGAATCTTCCCGAAATTATCATAAAGATCCACATGAGTAGCATCGGGAATAATCAATAACTCTTTATTATCTCCTCTCAACTTTTTGAAGGCATCTTCGCTGAAATAACGGGAATGAGCCTTTTCGCCATGAATCATGAGTACCGCACTGCGAATTTCATCGCTATACGCAAGTTGGGGCGTATTGATAAACGATAGTGCCGAAGTCTTGTTCCACCCGCTATTGGAATTGAGAGAGCGTTTATGATAACCCCGTTTCGTCTTGTAATAAGCGTGATAGTCCTTGACAAACCACGGCGCATCATCGGGTAATACGTCGGCCACTCCACCGGCCAAAGTATACCTGCCATTACGAGCGTCTTCAAGTCGCTGTGTATTGAGTTGTTGTTTTAGTTCATAACGGGCATCGTCGTCCATTGCATCGAAATAACCGTTGGCATTTACCCGACTCATATCATACATGGTCGATGTAACCGTTGCCTTTATACGGGTATCGATAGCCGCCGCATTCAATGCCAGACCACCCCAACCGCATATTCCAATGATACCCACCCGGTCAGGGTCTACAAAATCGAGTAATGAAAGGAAATCGACCGCAGCCGAGAAGTCTTCTGTATTGATATCAGGCGAAGCCACATAACGCGGCTGCCCTTCACTTTCGCCTGTAAAAGAGGGGTCAAACGCCACTGCTACAAACCCACGACGGGCCATCTCTTGCGCATACAACCCTGATGCCTGTTCTTTCACAGCACCGAAAGGACCGCATACAGCAATGGCAGCATACTTTTTCGACGCATCAAAATTTTGAGGAAGATAAAGATGTCCTGCCAACTCTACACCAAAACGGTTCTTAAACCGTACTCCCTGCACACTGATTTCAGGATCAATTGCGAACACACGCGTGTCATTTGCTAATTTACTCATGGTTATTACTTTTAAATTTGTCGATTCTTGTCCGTTGATAATACCTGCACCCAACATCGAAAAAAGCGCAAGACCAACAATCAGTTTTCTCCTCATACCTTTTATTTTTGTGTCATATCATTCTTTAATTGGTGCAAAAATAGCGGGAGATTTTTACAAGAGTTCTATCTGAAATACTGAAAAAAATACCATTTTTACAGATAGGGTAATTCTATAAGATAAGTAAACCAAATCCCACACACCTTTTTTACATGAAAGATGTGCTAACAGATTTATTTCAAAAACAATAACCGCGACTATTCAGGAAACTCATTTGGTGGACTATTCGGAGCCCGATTTTCTTTCCCTCATTCGTATAAATATTTATTCTCCCGACTGCTGAACAATACTCAGAATACGGTAACTATAATGGAAACAATTAATCCCAATACGTACCTGACACCACTCTCTCGACGTATTGGTTTTGAGGACAATCTCGTATTTCACAGGGGAGGTTCCCAATAAAACTACCTTCACCCAATCGTTTTCGTAATATCCTGCATCTACTTCTTCATCTGTCAGATAATATTCCACGCCATCAAATTCAAGCCAATTCACCTCCATAAACGGCCCTCCTTTTTCCGCACTGCAAATCGTAAAGCTTCCGCCTTCGGCAGGAATCGTAAATTCATCATTCCCTATCCGTGTCAAATCTGTACTCTCTATCTCCAACTCGATCGGAATAAACTTTGCGTCTTCGCTTTTTACGCAACCCACAAGCACTATAATACTTATACACAAAACAATCCCTAAAATTTTCTTCGTTTCCATACAATCCGCTTCACTTCCAAAACACACATTAAGTACATAAACAATATCCTCAAAAGAGATAAATAAAAAGGAATATTCCCTTTGTAATCACAAAATTAAAAAAAGAATCATACCAGCAGGCCGTAAATTATTTAAAAAAATCACCCCTTTATTCCGTATAACCACTCTTTTATATTCAACCGAGCGAAGCAATTCTTTTGATTTTATTCGCTTATTCCGACGATTTTCATTAAGTTTGCAAGGTTTTCTGTTGTTCTCTTTTTTAGGAGGCAGCTAAAATTCATGTTTTTATGAAAATTCTTTTTCGATCACTATACCGTTTCGGCGACTATATTTTATTGCTGAAAAAGATTTTTACCACCCCCGACCGTTGGAGCGAATTTTTCAGGCGATTCAAAGATGAAGCCTACATGCTGGTCATCGGGTCTATTGCCATTGTCGTTACCATATCGCTCTTTATCGGAGCCGTTATCACCATTCAAACGCAACTCAACGTCTCCTCCCCCCTATTGCCGGCCTACACCGTAGGACTCGTTACCCGCGACACATTGCTATTGGAATTTTCGTCGTCGATCATGTGCCTGCTGCTGGCCGGGAAAATAGGTTCGAACATCGCATCGGAAATCGGAACCATGCGAGTTACCGAACAAATCGACGCTCTCGACATCATGGGAGTAAACTCAGCCAACTACCTAATACTTCCCAAAATTGCCGCCATGGTGGTATTTATTCCGGTTTTGGTCGTTTTCAGCATGTTCTCGGGGCTCTTCGGCGGATATATCGTCTCGACATTTACCGACATCATTCCGGCATCACGGTACATCTACGGGCTGCAATCCTATTTCACCGAATATTATGTTTGGTACACCATTATCAAATCATTCTTCTTCGCTTTCGTCATCAGCAGCGTAGCCTCTTACTTCGGATACCGGGTAAAAGGCGGTGCACTCGAAGTGGGCAAAGCCAGTACCGACTCGGTCGTAGTGAGCAGCGTCATGATACTCCTGCTCGACGTGATACTTACTAAACTGCTTTTACAATGATCGAAGTAAAACATATTTTCAAGACATTCGACGGGAAAACTATCCTGAACGATATTTCGGCCCAATTTTTCGCCGGGAAAACCAATCTTATCATCGGCAAAAGCGGTTCGGGAAAAACCGTAATGATGAAATCGATCGTCGGACTCATACGCCCCGACTCGGGTGAGGTCCTTTACGACGGTAACGATTTCCTCCGCATGAACGCCTCCCAAGTAAAAGCCCTGCGCAGCGAAATAGGCATGTTGTTTCAAGGCTCGGCTTTATTCGACTCGCTCACCGTTCTCGAAAACGTCATGTTCCCGCTGAAAATGTTTACCCGGCAATCTGCCGCCGAAAGAGAGAAACGAGCCAGATTCTGTATCGAACGTGTAAACCTTTCGGGTGCCGACAAGCAATATCCGTCGGAGATAAGTGGCGGCATGCAAAAACGGGTCGCCATAGCCCGAGCCATTGCTCTCAACCCCAAATATCTTTTCTGCGACGAACCTAACTCGGGACTCGACCCGCAAACATCGATCCTTATCGACGAACTCATCAAGGACATCACGCGCGAATATAACATCACGACCATCATCAATACACATGATATGAGTTCGGTGCTGGGCATCGGTGAAAATATCATTTTTCTCAATCAGGGACAAAAAGAATGGGTGGGAAATAAAGATGATATTTTCACCTCGACCAATGAGAAACTGAATAACTTCGTTTTCGCATCGAACCTCTTCAAAACCGTAAAAAAATATATCGATCGTAATCCGCAAAAAGAATAACTGTTTTGCGGCAAAGCGTAAGATTCATAAGTTTTTCGGCTCGTTATTTATTATTTCCAATAAAAACAAATATCTTTGTAGACTGATTCACACATACATGTTTCTCATATTTATTTGAGACTAAAAAATACAAACTGCTATGAGCAAAAAAGTTGTTACTTTCGGGGAAATCATGTTGCGACTGGCAACGCCCGGTTATCTGCGTTTTTCACAGGCTAAGGAATTTTCCGCTACTTTCGGCGGGGGAGAGGCTAATGTGGCTGTATCTCTGGCCAACTACGGCCTTAATGCCGAATTCGTTACGCGTATGCCGAAAAACGACATCGCAAAGTCTTGCGAAATGGATCTGCACAAATATGGCGTCAAAACCGATAATTTCATCTACGGGGGAGACCGTCTCGGTATATACTTCCTCGAAACGGGGGCTGTGGCTCGCGCCAGCAAGGTCGTTTATGACCGTGCGCATTCGGCCATTGCCGAGATTAAACCGGGTATGATCGACTGGGAAAAGGTGCTCAAAGGGGCTGATTGGTTCCACTGGACGGGTATTACGCCGGCGCTCTCGCAGGGGGCGGCCGATGCGTGTCTCGAAGCCATCAAAGTGGCTAATAAACTCGGTGTTACCGTATCTTGCGACCTCAATTACAGAAAGAACCTCTGGAAATACGGCAAATCGGCGGCTGAAATCATGCCGGCTCTCGTAGAGGGCTGCGACGTGATTCTCGGTAACGAAGAGGACGCTGAGAAGGTATTCGGCATCAAACCGGAGGGATTCGATGTGGCTCAGACTAACGGTGAGGTGAATGCTGCTGAGTTCGAATCGGTTTGTTCTCAACTGATGAAGAAATTCCCGAGGGCCAAGAAAGTGATCATCACTTTGAGAGGGTCTATCAACGCAAACCATAATACGTGGGGCGGAGTGCTGTTTGCCGACGGAAAATTGTTCCAGTCGCGCCGTTACGATATTACCCACATCGTGGACCGTGTCGGGGGCGGAGACTCTTTCATGGGCGGTCTCATATACGGGTTGCTCACTTATACCGGTGATGACCAGAAGGCGCTCGACTTCGCTGTGGCTGCTTCCTGCCTGAAACATACCATATATGGCGACTACAACTTGGCTACTGTCGAGGAGGTCGAAAAGCTCATGAGCGGGGATGCTTCCGGTCGGGTGTCCAGATAATAAATCTATCTCCTACAAAATAAAGGCTTTACCCCAAAGGATAAAGCCTTTATTTTTACTTATAAGATGACAATCTCATAAATAAACCATACTCCAATTCTATTATAGCCATAACACAATCCTCGCTCCAATAGCTTAATCTGTAAATTCGTAAAAGAAAAATCGGATCTTTCCGAATAAAAATAAAGCTTCAAAAATCATAATACATATTTACCTTTATAATGATTTATACACTAAATTTGCGGCCGGTAAAAAAGATGTTATAACTATGAAAAGAAGTCTCTTTGCATTGTCTTTGGGCACATTGGCCTTAGGCATTGCCGAGTTTGTCATGATGGCCATTCTTCCCTATGTCGCCACAGACCTGAATATCTCCATCGCCACAGCTGGTCATTTGATTTCGGCTTACGCATTAGGTGTCTGTGCCGGAGCTCCAGCTCTGGTTCTCACCCGTAAATTTCAACTCAAAAACACGCTTCTGTGGCTCGTTGCTCTTATCGTGATAGGAAATTCCATGGCCGCTATATCTCCCAACTACGCAACCATGATGATCGCCCGATTTATTTCGGGACTACCGCACGGGGCCTATTTCGGTGTAGGTTCTATCATTGCCTCGAAACTGGCCAAAGAAGGGAAAAGCACCGAAGCCATATCGATTATGGTAGCTGGTATGACGATTGCCAATCTTTTAGGAGTACCGTTAGGAACCTCCCTTAGTTCGTTACTATCTTGGAGATGGGTATTCGGGATCGTCGGTATAGGCGGATTGGCTGTACTTTTTTATATCTGGCGATGGGTACCGCAAGTTGAGAAACTACCCAATACGGGATTCAAAGGACAATTTCGGTTTCTCAAATCGGGTGCCCCATGGCTCATCATTGCCGGAACAATGTTTGGCAACGGCGGTATCTTCTGCTGGTACAGTTATATACACCCTCTGCTTACCGACGTTGCCGGATTTCCCGAAGCCAGCATCACGCTATTGATGATACTGGCCGGCCTCGGCATGGTCTGCGGAAACCTCGTGGGTGGAAGGTTATCAAGCCGTTTCTCTCCGGGACTGGTTGCTGCACTCACTCAGGGATGTGCTGCATTGCTTCTTCTTTCTATTTTCTTTTGGGCATCATACCCTATACTCATGGTGCTGCTTATGTGCCTTTGCACCATGTCTCTATTCGCCGTATCAAGTCCACAACAGTTTCTTGTCATACGTTACTCACAAGGAGGAGAATTATTGGGAGCAGCCAGTGTACAAGTGGCATTCAATTTAGGGAATGCACTCGGAGCTTTTTGCGGGGGTCTGCCTCTCGAACAAGGTTTAGGATATACCTATCCGGCCATCATCGGGGCGCCTATCACTTTCTGCGGATTTTTGGCTCTTTACTTATTCCACCGCCGATATGAATTGAAAAACGACAGATGACCCTTATTGTCCTATAAATATAAAAGGGAGAAAACGCAAGTTTGCGTTTTCTCCCTTTTATATTCTTCCACACCTACTCCCGCATTATACGACGATCGGCAATAAAGACACCACCCAATACCAACATGGCACCCGTGATAAAAACCGTCGTCAAAGCCTCTCCTAAAACGATGGAAGAAGCCAGTAAAGTCATGACGGGATTGAAATATATATAATTTGATGCCCTTACCGTACCCAGATTTTTCAGTACAACATTCCACATCATATAACATAACATCGATGCAACAACCCCTAAAAACAAAAGATTACCCATTATGACCGGATCAAATAACAAGTTCCTACTCCAATACAACGGCTGATAAGTATAAATGGGTAAAAGTGATATTATTCCGTAAAAAAATATTTTCCGGGTAATAAATGCCGTAGAATACTTTCCATTGAGTTTCTTGATAATAAGACTGTAAAAAGCCCATAACAAGGCTGCCGAAAACGAGAGTAGATCTCCCAATGGATTGAGGTTGAGTACAAAATGTCCGTTAAAAACAATAATAGCAACACCGGAAAGTGCTACAAACGACCCGATGACAAACTGTGTAGAAAGACGGTACTTCTTATAAAACAGCCTGATAACAATAGCCGTAAGCAAGGGTGCCGTACATACGATAAGAGAAACATTTGAGGCATAAGACATTGTCAGAGCTGTATTTTCCGTGAGAAAATAAAGAGAGCCTCCTGTAAGAGCACCTCCCATAAGAAGCAACTCATCTTTTAAACTCTTAGCCCAAAATCTCCGATAGGAAACCGGCCACAAACAAAGATAAGCCAACAAAAAACGATAAAATATAATATCCACCGGTGAAAGGCCATGATTCAAAAGAACTTTCGTCGATACGAAAGTAGTCCCCCAAATGCCGACAGTAAATAGTGCAATCAAATGATATACATATGTTTTCATAGGAAGAAAAGAATTGGCCTATTCAAAGATGCAAAGATAAGGGAAAGGCATGCTTAAATGCACCTTTCCCGCCTATTTTTCTTTTTCTACATATACAATAAAAGATAAAAATGCCTTTATTATCACTTTTCTGCATTACGAAAGATAAAACTCGAACGAAAATATTTGCTCAGATTCTTGATTTATAAAAAAATAATACATACATTTACAGAGATGCATATATTTTCACTGATCTGATATGAAAAAACTATTCTTTTTATTCTGTATTTCTTTTATCTGCTCCTCGGCAATGGGGCAATTTCCGTACAAGAAATACGAACAATTACAAAAACAACGGGAAAAGGCAAACCGTTACATGCAGCAAAGTAAAGAAAACTATCAAAAATCCCGCTATTATAGTTATGAAGTCTATAAACCGGGAAATACAGCAGCGCAACGTTCCAAAAATTTGGAAAAGGCTCAAAGTTACTATGAAAAAGCACAAAAACAAGCCAATCAATTTATGAAAGCCTACCAAAAGGCAAATGAATATCAACGGGAACTACTAAAACCGAAACCTCCTAAGGAAGTGAAACCCAGTCAATATGAACGACCGAAACTTCCTCGTTTCAAAAATCCATACCAAACATATTCTATATATAATCCTTATCAATACCCGCAAGGACAGTCGTATGAGCGCTTGGAAGAAAAAGGCGGCCTCGCAGGGTATAAATCGTTTTACGATTAACCATAACAATAATAACACACAGATTTTACAATGCTATAACGCTACACCCCTCCATTAAATTTCCTTTGATTTCAACAGGAGTGAATAGCTCTTAACCGGGAAGTACGACTAGGGATGTTGGTGGATAGTGAGTAGTGTGTTT